>Ga0209948_1000294_pt1 | contig 15009 bp, 15 predicted proteins | sample SalPonR2_C_D2_MG_FD_185709 | JGI IMG/M metagenome (GOLD analysis project Ga0209948, IMG submission 185709) | Salt pond soil microbial communities from South San Francisco under conditions of wetland restoration - Salt Pond MetaG R2_C_D2_MG... ... | reverse complement strand
GTATAATTCACCAAACACCCCCCTGGGTGTTTTCCGTTTTTTAACAGGATTGGGAGAATAATTCCCTAACCCCGCAACAGAAAAGAAATGATAAACACGAATAACGCTATGGAGGAGAGACTTTGAAAAAAATACTGTTCAACACCCATCTTTACAACGATTTCCCCGAGGAGATTGAGAAACTGAAAGAATCCCATCCCGGTACGAGTTTTGTGTACGCCGATTCCATATCCGGGCTGAAGCGGGAGATAAGAGATGCCCACGCGGTTGTCTGGGGCCATCCAAAGGCTGAAATACTTGAGGAAGCGTCAGAACTCGAGGTCATCTTTATTCCCTTTACGGGGGTTAATCGCCTGGACTTCGAATACCTCAGACGGAGAGGCATCACGGTTTCCAACAATCATGGCAACAGCTCAATCGTAGCCGAGAGAGCCCTCGCACTTGCCATGGCCCTCACGGGGCGGGTTGTGGAATTTCACAACGACATGAAAGAAGGCGACTGGCACAGAAGAGACAACTCCAAAAATCCGTTTGATTTCTGGACTTCGATACAGAACAAGCCGGTCAGCATCCTCGGATGCGGCGGGATCGGTAGAAATATCGCAAGACTGATGAAAGGTTTTAAATGCAATATCCTGGGCTTCAAAAGGGAAGTAACGAAAAGAGTAGATGGATTCGATCAACTGACATCAGACTTGACCGCTGCTCTGGAATTCGGAGAGATCATCTTCCTCGCTCTACCTCTCACAGAAAGCACTCAGGGAATCATCAACTCCGGCAATGTTGAATTATTAAGCAACAAATTCCTGATCAATGTTGCAAGAGGCGAACTGATTGACGAAGAGACGCTTTACACAGCTGTCAGTCATCATATCCTCTCCGGTGCGGCCATCGACTCGTGGTACAACTATCCGAACCGAAAAGCCCCCTATGCCCTGCCCTCAAGATACGATCTCCACCGGTTTAAGAACGTGATCGTCTCGCCGCATGCGGCATCCCACTCAATAGAGGGGAAGATCTTCCAGCTCCGCCATACCATCGACAACATTCGGGCCTATCTTGAAAACGGTCAACCCCATGACATCGTAGATCTTGAACACGGCTACTGATCAATACTGTTCTTTTTAATAGCTTACACGGGTCAGTCACTCATTTCTGCAATCACTTTTTTCAAGAGATTGGGATAATCGGTTATTATCCCGTCAACACCGAGTTCTATAAACCGTCTCATCACCCTTCTCTTGTTGATGGTGTACGGTATCACCCTGATTCCTCTCTCTTGAAGCTCACTGATGTATTCGGGCTTTAAATCTTGATAATTCATTGACAGGATATCAGCATTTGAGGCCTGTATAAAAGCTCCGAAGGACTCATAATCTGATCTTTTAAGGCCGTTGAACCATATCGGATTACCCATTCTGTGGCTCGATATCAGGGCGGCAGTATCTATATCCGGATGCTTTTCCTTGACATCCATGATGATCTTCCAATAAAAAGACTGTACGGTCACTTGATCCCGGATGTCGTTTTCATCGATCAGCTCGAGCAATAACGCTTCGTAAACTTCAGCGGAGAATGTCTCTTTTGGATTGATCGGGCTTATCTTGGTCTCGATATTCAGCCGGACAATTTCACCGGACTCCTTCTCCCACTCTTTGACAAGGTCGATCACTTCCTGTAGGGTCGGTATCCGAACCCCCTCGAGTTGAGCCTGAAACGGAAAGAGATAACGGTTCTTGATCTGCCCCACCTCATATTCTTTGATCTCATCAAGGGTCAGATCCTTGATGTATATCCTTTCATCCAGAAACTCGCCGTCTTTCATGGTTCTATCTGTGTTCAGATAAGGATCATGGTTCAGGACGAGGACCTTGTCCCGGGTGATGACAACATCCATCTCAAGGGTATCCACCCCGATCTTTTCCATGGCATATTTGAAACCGGCCAGTGTGTTCTGCGGCATCAACCCCCTGCATCCCCGATGCCCCTGTATATCAAAGTCCTCCGGGACACCGGAAAAAATGAGCGTACAGAATATCAGTAAAAGAAATCCGGGAATGACTCTTTTCATTGTAAAACCTCCACGTTAAAGCGATTTTTTCCCGCTCAGGTTCATTTTATCCTTAAAACCCTTAATATCATGGGTATGATGATCATCCCGATCATGATCCAATCCCACTTCTTGGCATCTTTCCAACTGATGTATAAGTAGACGCAAATAATAAAAACGGTTATTAGGGAATAAATCAACATCATGCAAAATCACCTGCATTCCTCTTCTTATCGATGAATAAAAACAACATCCCCATTAATACAAGGGAAATGAAAAAGATCGGATAGAAAGAACTATAATTAACCCACTCCGCAACGGTGCTTGAGAAATAGAGGGTGAGTGTTCCGAAAACCATTGTGATGAAAAATGAAGGGAGGGCCCTGTACCAGACCTTGAAATAGTTCTTTTCCCCTACAACATGAGCGGCAAAGATCCCGGCAAGTGCCGTTGGGGGTACCATATCTCCCAGGCCCGCCAATAGAGACAGTGAGGCACACACCATTATATCATTATTCCCCAGGAAAGCCAGCAGGAAAGGAACTCCCAGCACTGAAGCTGAGCCGTAGGACGACACCGCTCCGAACAGGGGAACCCCAATTGCAATGCCAAATATCAGAGCAAGCTCGGGAAGATCGTTCAGGTAATTGACAACAAACCCTCTTGTGCCATTCATTGTCATGATCTGGATAAACATTCCCACACCGACAAGAATAGAAAGAATCCCAATGGACTCCTTTAAAGCAGTTATTGATACTCTTATAAAGTTGTTTTTCCCCGTTATGGTTGCAATGAGGGAACAGATTATAAAGACCAGCGGGAGACCAAGAGAAAAAGAGGATGTGTTTTCGAAATACATCAGGATTACAAAGATAACAATCGGGATATATAATTTCCAGCTTTCGGAGAAACCGGCCTTGACTTTCAAACGCTGTTCTTTTATGACCTTGACGTCTTTCGCGCCTATTGTAAGTGCCGATATTATTGCTAATGGAAAGGTCAGAAATAAAAGAGGTGCTGTAAAGCCAATATAAGGCATATCCACACCTTGACCGATGATCATCGCCGGAATATTGATGGGGGGAGCGATCATTCCAAATATTGAGGCCATCGCGATCAGGGCGCCGGCCTTTCTCTTATTAAGTCCCAAATCCTTTAAGACGGGGAATGCAATGGCTCCGGTTGTTAAAACAGCAGCTGAAGATGATCCGGTTATCATACCGGCACTCATAATGAAGAGTGTCATAAGCATCAGCAGAAAGAGTGGTTTGTTCTTGAATTTCCAGGCCATTCTCAAGGCCAGATCATTTAAGAGACCGGATACCCGGATAGACTCCATAAAGATCATGGCAGAGGCAATGATGAGGATTGCGTCTAAATAACCGAATGACCCTTCTACAAGATGCCGTATGGGGAAGAAGTTACCGGAAACAAGCGCCCCGCAGATCGCTGAAAACATCAGAGAGACCGATATGGGAATTTTCACAGCTGCGAACAGGATAAAACTGCCGAGCATTACAAAAAAGAATAAAGATTCAGGCATAGAAACACTCCTTAGTTAAGAAAAGAACCGATTCCCTCTTCCATTAGTTCATCATGGGTTGGAAGGTCTTCGACTTCAATCTGTTGCTGGTTCATCATGTTGTACATCTCAAAGAGATTACCAATAAGGGTCAGATGCATGCCGACTCGATGCTCCAGGGGATAATCGGGATCGTTGATGACATCTTTTTCCCCCGTCGATCGCTCCTGGCCGGGATTGGGTGATTCAGAAAGGAACGAGATGCAGTCGGTGTTGTCTCCTATCTCCCGATGACTCAACCCTCTAAACTTGGAACTGGATTCTTCAAGTTTCATGGGGATCCCCTCATCCTCCATCATCATCACGGCCATGGCTCCGATTTCAAGACCGCGCGGATGACAAACTAACATATAAGCGAGTCTGCCTCCTTGATATCGCTCTCCTTCATCATTGACGACGGTTCTGGGGGTATCGCTCTCATGCATATCCAGGTTAAAATCCACCTTCTCCTGTCTGATCAGTTCCAGGATTGCATGGGCCAGTTTCTGCGTTGCGTTTCCCTCCGGGTCCCCGGGATAATTCCTGTTAAGGTTTCTGGCCTCCGCCCCGTTTTCAATCTCCATTCCTGAAGGGTCATGAACAAAGGTTTCAGGGTCTTTCTCGCCTTGATCTTCAATATCCGTTCTTCTGTCTCCGTAAACGATATATCTTGGGCCGGTCCTGCTATCAACCTTAAAAAAATGTGGAATGTCTGTGCTCTGATCGGGTATGGACGCACCACTACTGTTGGCAAAGGGTATGACAATCACCCTGCCTTTTTCAACGATGACATTTTCGATGAAGACTGTCGCGCTCACTGTGGTCGCTATCTCTCTGGCATGAGTCCCCCCGAGCAGTAGGAAAGTGGCTCCCTGTTCCCCGCTGTCCATTATATAGACCGGTGTGTCCATGTTTGTTCCCTTTAAAGGTTTAAAATAATCTGAAAGCCATTTTTGAGAAGTAACGCCGTATCCCGGTCTTATATCCGGATAAAAATGGGCGCTGAAAGCTGTCAACAAAAAGCACACCAATAGTGTTGAGATAAGTACTATCTTTTTCATAACCAACCCCCTGTAAATAAAGAATAACCCGGGAACTTAATCCCGGGTTTGTTTAAGTCTACTTGTTAAAAACGTCTTTCAAAACGCCTCTGGCGTCAGATGTCTTTTCAAAGTGAATGATTTCGATCTCGTTTTCATTGGCAATAGTCGTGAATTTGCCGTCTTCATCCGCATCCTTCTTAATCAAGAGCAGTTCAGCTTCATGAGCGATGGCATCGCTGATCTTATCGGATGAGGGCCCTCTTCGGGTTGCCCCTTCGATCTGCGCAATGATGACGCTTTTACCTTCAGCCTTTGCCAGTGACACGAGTTCTTCGAGCCTGGCGATTTCATCGTCAACATCGATCCCAGCTGCTCCAAGCCCTTTCCCGCTGGCGCCGACAACAACAATGATCGTGTTGAAAGCTGCAATGTTTTCTTTTGCGGGTTCAACATCCTTGATAAACTCGAAGTCAAAACCCCCGGTTTTTGCCAGGACCATCATCTGCAAAGCACCCGGTGACTGTCCACCGGATGTGATTAAAATGGGTTCTTCAAAGGTTGTTGTCTCGGTTGTTTGCTCATCCGCAAAAGCAACTACGGTGATTAAAGCCATTAAGAGTACAATTAAGAGTCTTTTCATTCTATTCATCCTTCCTTTTTATTACATCTCAGGAGCTGAAGCCGCACCGTTTCTTCTGATGGAACCTGCCCCGATCATCATTCCGTCTTGTCCTACAGAGATAAGGTTTGGTCCACCAAAGTAAAGGTCCGGGTATTCATATAATCTCAATTCATGTCCCAAAGCCTCGAGTGCTTCCAGGGTTTTCTCGGGAAGGCCTTTTTCCATTCTGATTTTGTCATACCAGACATAGCCGACAAATTTCGGTTTGGCAATCGCCTTGTCTACCGGCATTTCAAAATCGATAAGATCTACGATAAGGTTTGTGATCGTGGAAACAATTCTGCCACCGCCGGGAGTTCCAATAATAAATCGGACTTCTCCGTCTTTTTCAATAATGGTGGGGCAGATAGTCGTCCGGGGTCTCATACCGGGTTCAAGATTGATGACATCCCAATCTCTGTAGGTGGAAGCAAAGTTCCCGATCTCATTGTTCATAAAGAAACCGTTGACGAAAGAAGTGGTTCCAAAGAAACTGGAATTGGTCTGCGTCCAGGCTACTGCGTTGCCCTCTTTGTCAAGGATGGAGAAATGAGTGGTGGAAGGTGATTCCTTGACATTGACCAGTTCAGCCGCTGCTTCTTTTGCGCCTTCTTCAATCAGGACATCTTCGAAAGATTTTCCCTCTTCAAAAGGTGTTGGATTTCCGCCATGGTCCCAGTAAGTATCAGGATCAATGGCCTGATTAAGATCGATTTTCATGATTCTTCTTCTTGCGTATTCCTTACTCATAAAGCCTTCAACCGGCAGGTCATAGTAATCCGGGTCTGAAATGAAGTAACGTCTGTCCACATCTTCCAGTACGAGAGTCTGCTGGATGATATGAATGGCCAGCGGATCGTCCCAGCCCATCAGGCCGAGATTGTAGTTTTCAAGCATATTTAAAATGGCAATGAGTTGAGGACCGGAAACAGGAGGACCCGGTACAATGACATCGTAACCTCTGTAAGTCCCCTGAACGGGCTTTTTCACATAGGCCACATAATTTTCAAGGTCTTCTTTCGTGATGAAGCCGTCATTTTCCTCCATGTACTGAGCGATGTCTTCTGCTATTTGTCCTTCATAGAAACATTTGATACCATTTTCTGCAATCATTTCCATGGTTTCCGCTAACGCTTCGTTTTTGTAGACATCTCCCGTTTCCCAAGCCAGCATATCGTTCAAAAATTCGGGAGCACTGTTCAGCAAAGCTTCGTATTTGTCGCTGGTTACTTTGGCAAATGTTTCGTTAACAACAAAGCCTTCTCTTGCCAGTTCTATGGCAGGAGCAATAAGCTCTTCCAAAGGCAATGTGGCTCCAAGATCATATACTTTCTGTATTCCGGCAGGCACTCCGGGGACCAATGCACCTTTTGGTGTGTATCTTATATCACTGATGGAGGTTTCAAGTTCTTCAAGCAGGTCATAAGTAACACCGCCGGGGGCCATGCTCTTGAAATCAACCGCGTGCTTCTCACCGTTCGCCATGGTAATAACCGCATACCCTTCGCCGCCAAGTCCTGATGCATAGGGCTCGACAACACCAAGGGCAAAACTGACCGCAATGGCGGCATCCAGCGCATTTCCACCTTTTTCAAGTATTTCGGCACCAATTTCAGCCGCGTACGCATTTGCAGCTGCTACCATCCCGTCACTTGAAGCGACGGTTTGCGCTGTCACTGCACCAAATGTCACGCCAACGATCAAACAGATACTGAATACAAACACAATAGCTCTTTTCATAAATACCCTCCTTTAAACCTTCTGTTGGTTTAGTTAATCCGCCTTAAGATATGGGCCCAACCCCTTTTCCAGCGTTTCAGAATAACCGGGCAGGCCACTCAACGATATCATTTTGTCCGGATGTAGCATATTCCATGTTTCCACAAACGCTTGAAAAGTCTCAATATGCCTTGCTACCCGAAGTTTCAATGGATAGCCCTCTTTATCATATGGAACATACAACTGATCCCTTTTTGCCGCTTCAACATAGAATTTGTCTTTGCCTGTTACAATGAGTTCCTCGCTTGACTCGCCACGCATTCGTCCTTGAGAGGGGTTTGACACTTCAAAAAGGACCGCCTGAACTTCCGTGGAATCTCCCCATTCCCGATGGCTGAGTCCTCTGAGATTAGTCGGTGATTCCTCCAGGCGTATATCCACACCTTCCATTTCCATCATCATCTGAGCGGTTACAGCCAATTCAGCCGCTTCCTGGTGAAAGACGATGGCATTGTTAACCGGATATTCAGGCGACGATTCATGCAGATCAATCGCCAGGTCGATATCTTCCTCTCTGATTAATTCTGTGATTGCGTAAGCCAGCTGTTCGGTGCCATAGCCGTTTTTTCTGCCCGGATAGCACCTGTTCAGGTTCAACACTTCCTGCCCCCCGAGCTTGGTTCCCTTCTGGTGAATGTAAATGGTGGGATCAGGCCACTGATGGGTGGAGTTAGTTCGGCGGGAGCCATACCGAAACGTTCTTTCGGAATCCTTGCCCGTATCAATCGAGAAAAACTGCGGATTGCCCTCCATCTCATCCGTATGCGTGACGGCACTGTGATTGGCCCACGGGAGCACATAAACAGTTCCCCTATCAACAGACTTTATATTCTCCAGAACCGTAATCGCCGTTATGGCGGCAGCCGGTTCATTGGCATGCGTGCCTCCCAGAAGCAGGACCTTGCCCCCTGGCTCACTTCCCTTAAAGACATAAACAGGCGTATCAAATGCCGTGCCCTTGATCTCTGAGAACCAGTTGCTGAGCATAACCTTTTCAGAAAGCCCCTTTGCCGGATAGAGCACAGGGTCCTCCCACATCTCGGTGAATTTGAAGCCTGAAATAGTACAGACTATCGCTATGACAATTATAAAGACAAGAAACTTGTACAGTCGTTTTTTCAAAAGAACACCTCATTCTGCGAAGATTAGTCAAAAAAAATGAAAAAGAGAAACATATATTTCAATATAAAATGTCAGGAAAAATATGTCTCATTGATTATACCATCTTTTTTGTGAAATGAAAAGAACAGCTAAGAATGAACCCAACATGGAGAGCACATACCCCGCAAAGAATACAAAATATGCCTTTTTTTGTTTTTCATCAATCGTGTAAAGTTTTTTTAAGGTGTTGTCCCTGAAGGGGATGGGATCCCAGACCAGTCCGTATTTAATGGAAAGACCCTTGATATACAGCAGGTGGATGGTGGGGATTTCCCGATCGGCAAACTCAAATAGAACCCCTCTGGTTTGTTTGGAAGGGATGCTTTCAATTTCCCGGTTTAAGCCCGGTTCAAGATTTAGTATCGCAGCACTTTTTCCAATATTGGCAATCGCCCCGCCGATATTGACAAAGCATTTTATGGTATCCTTGGCAGCCTCGTTATAAAGGGTCAATCGTTTTTGGATATTTTTTTCAAAATCGGATTCATAGATCAGACGGTAGCCGGTCTGTTTGATTTTTGCTTCAATCAGTTTTTTGCCCTCCTCGCTGAGTCCTTTCCCGGTATCGTTGTTTCCCCCATATGATACAGCGAGAGGTCTGAACAATTTGCCGTGTTTTTCTTCTAATGCGGTAAGGATGTCAATGATGGTAAAGTCGGGGATATTGGCCCCGTACTGTGACGAGCCCAGGGAAATCATGTAAAGGGGTTTTAGTTCCAGGACTTTACAGGCGGAAAGCGTGGCAAGAATTAAGCCGGGAAAAGAAGCAGAGGAACCAATGGCCACTGTGTCGCCGGGTTTTAGTCCCATTTTTTGAAACAATTTGACGACTAATCCGGCGTTGTCAGGGTTCACCGAGGTCCTTTTCGCTTCAAGATGGCCCAACGTTGTAGTGATGATGGAATGTTCAGTGCCGATGAGGCCTGTATGATTCGGATCCAGTTTTCTATCGATTGGGATGCCCCGTTTTTCCCGTTCTCTTTGGACTGTTTCGTTGAGGGTTTTCATGTAATCCCTGGCCCGCTGCATTTGCAAAGGGGTAGTGACCGAGTGATCCAGGATGAAAAGCTGGTAGACAAGGATAAAAATAACTGTCAGGATCGACCAGGAAATGAGGATTCGGTGTTTCTTATTTTTCGAGAAAGTCATATGAGAAAAACCAGCCTGTAAATAAAGAATACCATCGTTGAAACGATGAAGAGTGATGAAAGCGTTTTTAAAAACCCCTGCCGGTATAGGTTGTTCGCCAGGAGTCCGGGGATGAGGATGCCAATGGTTTGGAAGCCCGACACGTTAATGCTGTAACTTTCAAAAAAAGCATTAAAGAGAAGCGCCAGAAAGGAAGCCAATACAATCATGAAAACAAACCGCCGTCTCCCGAAAAGTACGAGTCGAGTGGCCAGCAGTTTGAAAATAAACACCGCGAGGATTGAAATAACAAGGGTTATGATGATTCGTGATGGTTGAAAAAGGTAAAGTGAAAAATACACCGGTACAATGATACCGCCCGGAAAGAACCCGAATACCATGATAAACAAAGAGGAAACGATGACCCCTATGACAGAAAGTTCTAATATCATCTAATTGCCTAATTGTTTCTCCATAACAGGTGTTTTCTCTTCTTTAATCTTAAGATACTCATTATAGTGAGGTTCAAGTAACCCGAGATCTGCTTTAACGATGGCAAATTCGTTGGCTATCAGGAGCAGGTTTATCAGATAGTCGTTTCCGCCTTTTTTCACCCATATCAGGGCTTCCTCTGTTTCCCCGTCTTTTATGTAATATACCGTTTCACTGTTGATGGAATTGAGGAAATTCTGTATAAAATGATTAGCCGCTTCTTTCAGGCAGAATTTTGCCGTTGGCACACATTCAGTATCCACTCCTGCGAGTAGGAGCGTTGTTTTGGTTTCATCAGGCATTTCAATCGTATAAAAAACGGCCTCAGAGACCTTGAACAATTCGGCCTGTTTTGCCTCTGCCGGAACCGGGGTTTTCATATCCGGATAATGATAAAGTCCCTTGCCGTCTATGCTTGTAGACAATCCGCAAAAAGCAGTTGAAACTATTATTAGAACAATTAACAATATCTCTTTTTTCATAGTATCACCAAAATTAAAGGATTGATTTCCGGAATTAAACCGGAAACCAATCCTATTATATCATTGTTTGAAGATTCTATCATCCGGCACTTTTTCTGGATTTTGGAAAAAGGCGCCAAGTCCCTTTTCAACAATTTCAGCATGTTTGGGCGCTTTAATTTCAATAGCCCGGTCCTCGTTTTTCCTGTTGAACTGATCAATGACTTCCAACATGACGGATGACTGCTGCCCAACTCTTCTTTCAATTGTCCAGCCCCTGTCTTCGTCAATCGGGACATATAAAAGGCCTTCTTTAGCTGCAACTTTTATAAATGGATCTTTACCCTCCAACATTAATTCTTCGGTCTTGGGTCCTGATATCTGGTCAAGATGGAGGCTGGGTGCTTCTATAAGGAATACAAGCGCGTCTGAATAATCGCTGATTTCCCGGTGGGAAAGGCCCCGGAAATTGGGTGGTGAGGATTCAACATGACATTCAAATCCCTCACGTCCTTTAACAAACAAAGATGCGCCAATGGCGTAACGCTTACTGACCTCCGGTACAACGATACAGTTTGTAACCGGGAACATGACTTCGGCCGAGTGCAGGTCAAAGACAACATCAATATTCTCTTTTTTAATCATCTGCATGGCGGCATGGGTTATCTTTTCAGCGAGAAAGCCGTCCGGTCTTCCGGGCCAGGTTCTGTTTGTGTTTCTTGCATCGATGTATGAGAACATCTGACCTTCCGGATAGTGAACATAAACATCCGGATCGGGCCACTGGTCTAATGCCTGCAAGCCTCTGTCGCCCATCCTGAATTTTTTCTCTCCCCAACCGGTATCGATATCAAAGAACAGAGGGAATCCTCCACCTGGTTGTGTCCCAAGAGATCCACTTAAGTTAAAACGGGGAATGACATAAACCGTTCCCTTCTCGACTTTTAAATTTTCAATCCAAAGATAACCTGCCAGAGGGGCCACTATCTCACTGGCATGCGTTCCGGCAATGACCAGGGACTTTCCACCCTCTTTTTCACCTTTGAATTCATATACACGGGTATCGCCCATCGTTCCCTCGAGTTCGGGGAAATATTTACTTAACATAAAAGTGTCGGTAAGTTCGGGACTGGCGACGATGGTCTCTTTGTAGTGCCTTTGATTATAAAGAGGAATCCCGGCAGCGATTAATGAGAATATTAATATTCCCAATATGATCCATTTTCTGATTTTCATACAATTCCTCCTTGTCTACTTTAGCCTGAATAGTCTCAATAAAAGCGGAAACATGGCGATTGCGTAGAGCATTAATTTATTCAGGTCTTTGTCTTTGGCTTTTATGAAATTCCAGGCCATAAAAAATATGGCTATCCCCGTAATGATATAATACAGTATCATAATAAAATTCATTTTACACCCTCCAAACTCATTTATCCCATTAAGAAATCCAATGGATTACTGAAAGCAATCATCAAAAGAGCGGCAGCTGTTATTACAATCCAGGGAACCAAACAGGATTTCAAGAATGCGTTGTATTTTCCCTTGTATCCGATTGTTGTAACCGTTAAACGTGCAATGAGTTTCGTTGGCGGCATAGCGTCTCCAAGTGCCCACAACAAACTTAAGCCCGATAAAGCGATAACCGGATTGATCCCCCTGGCATTAAACATCCAAACCAGCGGTATTCCAAGGACAACAGCTCCGCCAAAGGCAAATAACCCCTCGGACAACGGAATAACAACCGGCAGAATGATGTAAAGTAATGCCATGGGTGCTGTAACGATTGCCAATGAGAGAAGTCCTTTGGTACCATTGAAGCTCATGATCTGAATGAGCATCCCGACGACAATAACGGTTGTGACGAGTGGTATGAGTTGTTGAATCGTATCTTTGGTTACTTTTACGATCTCGACTCTTTTTACATTTGAAAGCCAGGCGACCAGAGAACATATGGCAAATGTTAACGGTAAGCCCAGAACCGGGAAGCTGAAAGGCCAAATCCTCGGTGCGGCCAATAAAAAGATAAGAGCTAAGAATGGTGGCAATACGTTCCAAACCGTAAGATTCTTCGGCTCGGGGATTTCAGCTAATGCCTTGTTTTTATCAGTGATCTTACCCTTTCTACCCAGATAAAGGACCGAAAACAGGCCCAAAATGATAACGGGTGCTAACAACGGCCAGGTAAAACCGACATAGGGAACGGCTGTTCCCGCGCAAGCCATCATCGCCCATACGTTAACCGGCGGGGCCACAGCACTTAAACCGGAAATGATAAATATAATGGCGGCCACAATCTTCTTCTCAAGTCCCATGGCGGTTAAGGCAGATGCCACAGTTCCACCAACTACCAGAACGGAAATGCTGCCGGCTCCGGTTAAAGCCCCGGGTATTAGAATGACGGCCATTAAAAAGATAAGCATGAGGTTTTTCCTTGTGTGGAAGGTCTTTATAATCCCTCTAACTACATACTCTGTTCCACCGGAAGCCTTTATGATATTCATGAAAAGCGTGGCGAATATAAAGATCAACCCTATATCGAGGAAGAGAACAGAGCCTTCTGCCATGTGCCGGAATACATCCATTCCGGCACCGGCAACAAGACCTCCCGCAACCACTGCAAAGAAAAGGCAGATTTCAATTGAAAACTTTAGGAAATATCCAAACATATACGCGCCTGCCATAACGATTGCGTATATAATTGTGGTGGTGAATACGGGATCGTTGGTCATTATTTCCTCCTTTACGAATTAAAACGAAACGATATCCTGTCTGTCTGTTATTTCTCTACAAAAATCTCAGGGATTGTGTCCAACAGATCAAAGGCTGTTTCCACTTCGATAAAATCAATGTCATTTTCTTCAGCTATTTCCGTGAATTTGTCGTCTTGATTTGTTTCAGCCGTCACAACGATGAGATCGGAGCGGTTAGCGACTGTGTTGATCATGACTTCATTTGGACTACCCTTCAATCCTCTTCTGATTTCACCGCCGATGGCGAAAGTCAAAATATCCATGTCGTTTTCTTCTGCATAATCCATGAGTTGATTCAGCCTCTTGACTTCGTCATCCACTGACAATCCTGAAGCACCCATACCCTTTAAGCTTGCGCCAAGTGCGATCCAAAGCGTTTCAAACTTTGTACCTTCAGGTTCTTCGGATAAGACGGTGACATGTTTGCCCTGGCCGTCCTCGGCCCCTGCAAGCCCAACTCCGGCTGCCAGTTCCTCTTGGCTCAGGATGTCGCAGTAGTCAAACGGCAATCCAACCTCTTCAAGCAGATAAATAACCGTATTGACTTCATCACTCTGTCCGCCCGATGTCAAGACAACGGGATATTCCATTTTCTCGAAGTCGGCTGAGAAAGCGGTAAATGAAACCATACAGATTAAAAACGCAATTACTAAAATCCTTTTCATGTGTGTCACCTCTCTCTAATCATTTTATTTTTGTTTCTCGTATTCACCAGCTACATTTCCTTCTTCGTATCCAACTTCTTTCAGCCACCAGTCCGGATAGCCAACACCTTCGCCGTTAACGTAACCATCTATATACTTGGCCACCATCTCGTCTGTGAACTCCCACCATTCTTCAACAACGGCATTAGCATTATTAATAGCGTAATTGGTAAGGAATTCTTTTGCCAACTCGGGTGATTGCTTGTAAAGACTTACAGCCGCTTTCTCTATGGCGGGTTGGTAGGCAAATTCTTTTCCCTCGATCTCAAGCTGCTTTGCGTGCATGTCTTCAATCATATAATCGAACTTCAAATCCGCCCAGTTCCCCAGGAAGTTGAATGCCCAACCGGCTGTGTTTCTGTCAAAATTCTTTAAATAACCTCTTTCATATATTTCGGGAAGCTCATTCATACCACAGTAGAAGGGGACATAGGCTGATGTATGCGGCGCGTCGGGTCCAAACCAGATAACGCCTCCGACTGGATCCGGTAGATAATCTCTTGACTGTGTTACAAAAACATAGGCACATCTGAAGATTGAGATGGCCCTCTCCCAGGAACCTTCAACAAGTTTACTGCCACCGGCATACCTGTTGGGTGTGCCGAAAGGTCCTGCAGCAAGGCCCTCGGAAAGATCAAATTCTGTGTCCTGGTACCAGTCTCGCTGTAAATCGATGACATCGGCAACGCTTAGCTTTTCATCGGGTTTAACTGAGAATGGGTATTCTCTTGTATAAGTATCTTCGACCCATGGACTGAGTTCAAGGGATGGTGCCATTCTATCCATCGTTCTCCATACCCTTCTGTGACTGTAATAAGCGTGGGAATATTCTCCGGGGCTGACGGCCCTCATCCAGTCAAACGTTTCTCCACTGTCGGGATCGTACCAACCCTGTTCTGCACATATCTCAACAAGGTTTGGCGAGTGCATGGTGTTCGGATCGTCAGGATCGAGATCTCTGATTCTCATGCAATTGGCTTCAACAAATACTTCTCCGTCCGGAACCTTCTTTGCAGCCCATAAAGCGCTTTTCTGATCCGGTGATGCACACATCTCGATAATCCAGATCTCTTTTGTATCTCCGACAACAAGCGTTTCTCCCCAACCGTAATAACCATATTCAACAGCCAGGTCTCCCATTAATTGAACGGCCTCTTTGGCTGTTTTGCACCTTTCAAGTGCAATCCTTGACAGCTCTGAGATATCCAGTAATCGGACA
>Ga0209948_1000289_pt1 | contig 15183 bp, 12 predicted proteins | sample SalPonR2_C_D2_MG_FD_185709 | JGI IMG/M metagenome (GOLD analysis project Ga0209948, IMG submission 185709) | Salt pond soil microbial communities from South San Francisco under conditions of wetland restoration - Salt Pond MetaG R2_C_D2_MG... ... | reverse complement strand
CCGCGACCATTGATTTGCGCATCGACTACATGCGCCCCGCCACACCGGGGCAGGCCATCCGCGCCCATGCCGAATGCTACCACATCACCCGCTCGGTGGCCTTCGTGCGGGCCCGTGCGATGGATGACGACAGCGCGCGCCCCGTCGCCACCGCGACCGGCACCTTCACCGTGGAGGGCGGCTGATGGCGCGCGCCCGTCCCGAACCCGTGCAGGTGGTCAAGCAGCGCCGCGATGCCGCCTTGAAGGCCCTCGTCGAGGGCGTCCCCTATATCCGCTTTCTCGGCGTGCAGTTCGAGCGCCGCGGCGACGAGCTGACCGCCGTCATGCCGTTCGATGAAAAGCTCATCGGCAACCCACTGCTGCCCGCGCTGCATGGAGGGGCGACAGCGGCCTTTCTCGAAATCACCTCGATCATCGGGCTCAGCTGGGGCCACTTGTGGGAAGAGATCGAGAGCGGCAAGACCGATGTCGAGACGCTGACCGAGGGCCGCCTGCCGCGCCTGCCCAAGACGATTGACTTCACCGTCGATTACCTGCGCTCCGGTCTGCCGCGCGATGCCTATGCCCGCGCGCAGGTCAACCGCTCGGGGCGACGCTATGCCTCCGTGCATGTCGAGGCATGGCAGGACAACCGCTCGCGCCCCTTCGCGCAGGCCACCGGCCATTTCCTGATGCCGCGCCGCGATGAGTGACGCCGCCCGCGCGGTCACCCATGCCCGTGTCCTGAAGATCGCCCTGCCGATCGTGATTTCCAACGCGACCGTGCCCATTCTGGGCGCGGTGGATACCGGCGTGGTGGGGCAGATCGGGCTCGCCGCCCCCATCGGCGCGGTCGGCATTGGGGCGGTGATCCTGACCGGGATCTATTGGATCTTCGGCTTCCTGCGGATGGGCACCACCGGGCTCACCAGCCAGGCGCATGGCGCGGGACAGACCGGCGAGGTCGCAGCCCTGCTGACCCGCGCGCTGATGATCGGCTTTGCCGGGGGGCTCATGGTGATCGCCCTGCAGGTGCCGATTTTCTGGGCCGCCTTCCGGATCTCCCCCGCCAGTGCCGAGGTCGAGGCCCTCGCGCGCGACTACATGGCCATTCGCGTCTGGTCCGCCCCCGCGATGATCGCACTCTTTGGCATGACCGGCTGGCTTATCGCGCAGGAACGCACCCGCGCGGTGCTGATGATCCAGGTGCTGATGAACGGCGTCAATATCGGGCTCGACCTGTGGTTCGTGCTGTGGCTCGATATGGGCGTCACCGGCGTGGCGCAGGCGACGGTGATCGCCGAATGGGGCGGTCTGGCGCTCGGCTTCTGGTTCTGCCGCGATGCCTTTGGCGTGCCCGCCTGGCGCGACTGGCCGCGCGTCTTTGACCGCGCGCGCCTGCGCAACATGGCCATGGTGAATACCGATATCCTGCTGCGCTCGCTGATGCTGCAAATCATCTTCATCTCGTTCCTGTTTCTGGGCGCGGATTTCGGCGATGTGACGCTGGCAGCCAATCAGGTGCTGTTGCAGTTCCTCAACATCACGGCGCACGCGCTCGACGGCTTTGCCTTCGCCGCCGAGGCGTTGGTGGGGCAGGCTTACGGCGCGCGGGCGGTGGCCCAGCTGCGGCGCGGGGCGCTGATGACCAGCTTCTGGGGGCTGGTGGTCTGTATCGCGCTGGCGGTCGGTTTTGCGACCTTCGGCGGCGCGATCATTGATCTCATGGCCAAGGTGCCCGAGGTGCAGGCCGAGGCGCGCAGCTATCTGATCTACATGGCCGCCGCCCCGATCCTGGGGCTTGCCGCCTATATGCTCGACGGGGTGTTCATCGGCGCGACCCGCTCGCGCGACATGCGCAACATGATGGCGCTCAGCCTCGTGGTTTATGTGGCTGCAGCGGCGGCACTGGTGCCGTCGCTCGGCAATCACGGGCTGTGGCTGGCGCTTCTGATCAGCTTTGTCGCGCGCGGCGTCACCCTTGGCCTGCGCTACCCGGCGCTGGAGCGGGCTGTGGGCTAGCGTCCGGCTTGGTCCTCTGCAAACTTCTAAATACCGGACCAAAATTCGAAGATCACGAAAGTTAAGTCCAGATAACAAGAATTGATCGGGCCTGCGGCGTTTCGCAGGGCGCTCTCCCTTGCAATGAAAGCGGGGATGAGGCTAAGGGATAGCATGCAGATATACCTCCCCATAGCCGAGGTTTCGGTCAACGCCTTCCTGCTTCTGGGGTTGGGCGGGCTTGTGGGTGTGCTGTCGGGCATGTTCGGGGTCGGCGGCGGCTTTCTGATGACGCCGCTCCTGTTCTTCATCGGCATCCCGCCCGCCGTCGCCGTCGCGACCGAGGCCAACCAGATCGTCGCTTCGTCCTTTTCCGGTGTTCTGGCCCATCTCAGGCGAAAGACGGTGGATCTCCGAATGGGCACGGTGCTGCTCATCGGCGGCCTCTGCGGGGCCGCGCTGGGCGTGGTGCTGTTCAACTACCTGAAATCCATGGGTCAGGTCGATCTGCTGGTCAAGCTGTGCTACGTCGTCTTCCTTGGCGTCGTTGGCGGCATGATGTTCTTCGAGAGCCTGCGCGCCATCCGCAACACCCGGCGCGGCGCGGCCCCCAAGCGCAAGAAACACGGCTGGGTGCATGGCCTGCCGTTCAAGATGCGGTTCCGCACCTCGGGTCTCTATATCTCGGTGATCCCGCCGCTGCTGGTGGGCTTCTTCGTGGGCATCCTCGCCGCGATCATGGGGGTGGGTGGCGGCTTCGTCATGGTGCCCGCAATGATCTACCTGCTCGGCATGCCGACCAAGGTCGTGGTCGGCACGTCGCTGTTCCAGATCATCTTCGTGACCGGTTTCGCCACGCTGATGCATGCGACGACCAACTTCACCGTCGACATGGTGCTGGCGGTCCTGCTGCTGGTGGGCGGCGTGGTGGGCGCGCAGATCGGCGCGCGGATCGGGGTCTACTTGAAGGCGGAACAGCTGCGCGTCCTTCTGGCGATCATGGTGCTGGCCGTTTGCGGCAAGCTCGCCTTCGATCTGCTGGTGATGCCGGCCGAGCTTTATTCGCTGGGCACGCCGGGGGCGGCGCATTGATCCGCGCGGCACTGATACTGCTGGGCTGGACGGTCCTGAGCGCGCAGGCGGCGGCGGAAACGGTTGTCGCGGGGCTGAGCCGCGACGCGATCTCGATTACCACGAATTTCGAAGGCTCGGAGATCCTGATATTCGGCGCCGTCAGCCGCACGGCCCCACCGCCGCCGGACAGCGTGCTGCACGTGATCGTGACGGTCGAGGGCCCGCCGAGGCCGGTAACGGTGCGGCGCAAGGCGCGGCGGTTCGGCATCTGGGTCAATACGGACGCGATCGACGTCGATGCCGCGCCGACCTTCTACGCGGTGGCCTCCACGTCGGGGTTCGACCTGGTCATCACGGCGACCGAGGATCTGCGCCAGCGCGTCTCGATCCCCACGGCCATCAGGGCCGTCGGCACCAATGTGGGGGACCAGGACAGTTTCATCCGGGCGCTCGTGCGAATCCGCACGGCCGAGGACCTCTATCAGTTCAACGAGGGCGCGGTGACGTTGCGCGACCAGACGCTCTTCGACACCTCGATCCGGCTGCCGGCGAACCTGGTCGAGGGGGATTATCGCACACGGATCTTCCTGACCCGCGACGGCGAAGTGATCGACGCCTATTCGCAGAGCATCACCGTCCGCAAGGTCGGGCTGGAGCGCTGGATCTACAACCTCGCCCACGAGCAGCCGCTGGCCTACGGGATCCTGTCGCTTGCCATCGCGATCGCGGCGGGCTGGCTGGCCTCGGCGGTGTTCCGGTATCTCAGGGGGTGAGCGCCGCTCGGGGCATCGAGCCCCGCGCGGCGCTGTTGCCTCCGGCGGGCGCATTTTCGGAAAGATGAAGGGGATCAGCCGCGCCCCACATAGGGCATCTTGGTCGCCATGATCGTCTGAAACAGGACATTGGCCGACAGCGGCAGTTCGGCCATCGCAAGCACCGCGTCGGCGACATGGGAAACATCCATCATCGGCGGCGGTTCCCGGCCCGCCGCCCGGGCGGCCTCGGCGATGCCGCGCAGAAGGTCTGTCTCCGCGTTGCCGATGTCGATTTGTCCGCAGGCGATGTCGAAGGGCCGGCCGTCCAGCGCGATCTGCCGCGTGAGCCCCGTGACGGCGTGCTTGGTGGCCGTGTAGGGTGCCGCGCCCTCGCGGGGGACATGGGCGGAGATGGAGCCGTTGTTGATGATGCGCCCGCCCTGGGGGGCCTGCCGGCGCATGATGCGAAAGGCCATGCGGGCGCAGAAGAACATTCCCGTCAGGTTCACGTCGACCGCGCGGCGCCAATCCTCGACCGCGATCTCGTCGAGCGGTGCGGCAGGCGTGAAGATTCCTGCATTGTTGAAGAGGCAATCGATGCGCCCCGCGCTTTCGGCGAAATCGTGGAAGGCCACCTGCACCGCGTCGGCATCGGTCACGTCCAGAGGCAGGGCCACGGCCGTGTCGCCATAGGGGTCGGCCAGCTCGTGCAGGGGATCGGCACGGCGCGCGACGAGGCCCACATGCCAGCCGCTTGCCAGCATCAGCTCGGCAACGGCGCGGCCGATCCCGGCGCTTGCCCCCGTGACGATGGCGGTTTTCATTCGCTCTCCTCCTGCGCTTCAAGTTCCAGCGGCGCGGCCGGCACCTTCAGGTCATCTATACCGAGCGGCGCCTGCGGTTTCGACAGCATGTAGCGCGTCACCCAGATCAGCCGCTCCTCCGCGCGGGTGATCGCCACATAGGCCAGCCGTTTCCACAGCGCCTGCCCGGCCTCGATCCGGCCCGAGCGCGCGGCGGCATAGAGGTCGGGGGCGAAGACCTGCACCGCGGGCCATTGCGACCCCTGCGCCTTGTGGATCGTGACCGCGGCACCATGCAGGAACGTCGCGCCCATGCGCGCGGCGAAGGGGATGAAGGGTTCTTCCTCACCCGGTTTCTCGATCTTCACGATGGAGGCGGCCGAGAGGCGCGGGTTTTCTGCGCCAAGAACATGGAGCCGGGAGAAACCGTCCTTCTTGCCCCGGCCGAGAAAGATGACCGGCGCGCCCTTGATGAGGCCGCGGGCCTCGAGGTCGATCCGCCGCTTGCGGTGCTTGAGCGGCAGTTCGATCCCGTCGCAAAGCAGCGGCTCACCCGGAATCAGCTCATCGTCAGGCGCGCCATGGGCGGCGCGGAAGGCAGCGATCAGACGGATGCGCGTGGCGTTGCGCCAGACCAGAACGGGGGAGCGGGCCATCATGTCGCTGTCGGCGCGGGCCGCCAGCTGGATACGATCATCCGACGCGGCGGCGTCCTCCAACATGCGCTCGAAGGTCTCGAAGGTCAGGTCGGGATCGCCCAGTGCGTGGGCCAGATCGAGGATCGGGTTGTCGGCCTCCTGCCGGTGGACGCGGTTCAGCTCAAGCCGCCGTTCGGGTTTGAACTTGTCGAACACCATCTCGCCCGACTGTCCCACCGGGGCGAGCTGCGCCGGGTCGCCGAAGAGCACGAGGGCGGGGAAGATCTCGGTCAGGTCGTCGAACTGGCGCTCGTCGAGCATGGAGCTTTCGTCCACCAGACCGATGTCGAGCGGGTTCTCGCGCCGTTTCCAGCCGGTGATGAAATCCGAGCCGCGCAGCCCGGCGGAGGCAAGCGCGGCAGGCACGGATTTATGCGCCTCGTAGACGACCTTCGCCCGGTCGAGCGCGGCGTCGGTCAGCGCCTCGATGACGGGCCGCTCCCCCTGCCCCGCCAGCCACTCGGCGACCTTCTCGAATTCCGGGTCGTAGACGGGGGTGTAGAGGATGCGGTGGATCGTGGTCGCGGGCACGCCGCGCGCGCGCAACACGCTCGCTGCCTTGTTGGTGGGCGCGAGGATGGCCATGGTCCGGCGGTCCTTGCGCCGCCGTCCCTCCCAGTCGCCCGAGACGATATCGACCCCCGCGGTCTCGAGCGCGCGCACGAGTTCGGCCAGCAGCAGGGTCTTGCCCGAGCCCGCCTTGCCGATCACGGCGAGCACCTCGGACTTGCCTTCCGCCATGGGCGTGATCGTACCGCGGTCGATATCCACGCCATGGCCCCGCAGGCTCTCGGCGATGCGGTCATGGGCTTCGGCCTGTTCGTCGGAGAAGGCGAGCGATTGCGCAGACATGGGCCGGAGCCTAGCCGCACCCGCCGTCTTGTGCGAGGGGCAGGCGGTGCGGCAGATGCTGCTTTCGGACGGAGCCCCAAGCGGATCAATCAAGATTGCTGATCACCCGCGCGGGGCGACTTGGGTCAGGCTGCGCATATCGATAGTCTGGCCGGGAACGATTCGAAGGAGCGGCCGCCATGCTGACGAATGACCAACTCGCGAAATGGGACCGGGACAGTTTCCTGCATCCCTCGACCCATCTCGCCCAGCACGCGCGCGGCGACACGCCCAGCCGGATCATCAAGAGCGCCGAGGGCTCCTTCATCACCGACCGGGATGGCAACCGGTTTCTCGACGCTTTCGCCGGTCTTTACTGTGTGAACATCGGCTACGGCCGGCAGGAGGTGGCCGAGGCGATCGCCGAGCAGGCGCGGGAGCTTGCCTATTACCATGCCTATGTTGGCCACGGCACGGAGGCCTCGGTGACGCTGGCGCAGATGGTCATGGACCGCGCCCCCGACCACATGTCCCGCGTCTATTTCGGCCTCGGCGGTTCCGACGCGAACGAGACCAACATCAAGCTCGTCTGGTACTACAACAACATCCTCGGCCGGCCCGGGAAGAAGAAGATCATCTCGCGCTGGCGCGGCTATCACGGCTCGGGGCTGATGTCCGGGTCGTTGACGGGGCTGACGCTCTTCCACAACAAGTTCGACCTGCCGCTCGACACCGTGCGGCACACGACCTCGCCCTACTATTACCGGCGCGAGGACGCATCGCAGTCCGAGGCGGAATTCACCGCCCAATGTGCCGCCGATCTGGAGGCGCTGATCGAGGCCGAGGGCGCGGACACCATCGCCGCCTTCATCGCCGAGCCGCTGCTGGGAACCGGCGGCATCGTACCCCCGCCCGCGGGCTATTGGCAGGCGATCGAGCCGATCCTGCGCCGCCATGACATCCTGCTGATCGCCGACGAGGTCGTCACCGGCTTCGGGCGGCTGGGGTCGATGTTCGGCTCCCCGTTCTACGGGATCGAACCGGATATCATGACCATCGCCAAGGGCCTGACCTCGGCCTACGCGCCGCTATCGGGCAGCATCGTGTCCGAGGGCGTCTGGAAGGTGCTCGAAAAGGGAACGGACGAAAACGGCCCGCTGGGTCATGGCTGGACCTACTCCGCCCATCCCATCGGGGCGGCGGCGGGCGTGGCGAACCTCAAGCTTCTGGACAGTCTCGGCCTTGTCGCCAACGCAGGCGAGGTCGGCCCCTACCTGACACGCACCCTCGGCGAGGCGCTTGGCGAGCATGCCCATGTGGGCGAGGTGCGTGGCGCGGGCATGCTGAGCGCGGTGGAACTGGTGAAGAACCGCGACACCCGCGAAGCCTTCGATCCCGGCGACAAGGTCGTGCCGCGCGTCGTGGAGGCCATGAGCCGGCGCGGCGTCATCGCACGCGCCATGCCGCAGGGCGACATCATCGGCTACGCGCCCCCCCTCAGCCTAAGCCGGGAGGAGGCCGACACGGTCGTGACCGTTACGGCGGACGCGATTGCCGAGGTGCTTGGCTGACTTCCAGAGGGGCCGTCTGCTGCGGTCCGTGTGTCTGAGGCCAACAGCGGGCATTGGTGTGCCTCGGCGCGCTCTGCCGTTTCCGGATTTAGCCAAATGACGCCATGGTTGGCCAACTGTTCCAAAGATCGGAACAATTGCACCGAATCAATGACTTGGGCCTAGAAAGTTCTTAAACCTGCTAGCGATTACGCTGAACAGAGCCATTTTGGAGCATGCGCAGATATCCGCGCATGTGCGCTCGGCCGGGACGACAATTTCCCTCTCGGCCAAAGGTATTGGAACAGGAGAAACTATGTCGCTGACAGTGGCGGTGCTAGACGACCATCCGATCGTTCGAGATGCACTTTGCAACATCATCTCCGGACAACCTGAGTTCGAGATCGTCGCAAGTGGATCGACCGCGGATGACCTGGTGCAGGTGATCGACCGCTCTGATCCGAATGTGATCGTGGTCGACCTCAAGATGCCCGGCAGCACGCTCGACGCAGTGCGCTCGGTCACGAGCGGCGACAATCGGCGCAATATCCTCATCTTCACCGCCTCCGCCGATGCGGGCGACTGTGTCGAGGCGATCGAGGCCGGCGCGCTTGGCTACGTCGTGAAGGGCAGCAGCAGCGATGAGCTTTTCGAGGCGTTGCGATGCGTTTCTGCGGGGCGCGAATACCTTTCGCCGGGCATCGCGGGCCAGTGTCTCAAGGAAATAACTCAACGCGCGCGCCGCCGGGACGCGGGTCCGGGCTATGATCTGACGTACCGCGAGGCTCAGATCGTCGAACAGCTTCTGAACGGGGCGTCCAACAAGACGATCGCCAGTGCGCTTTCGATCTCCGAAAAGACCGTGAAGTACTACATGACCCAGATCATGCAAAAACTGAACGCGAAGAACCGGCTCGAGGTCGCCCTCACAATCCAGCGCGACCGGGCGACGATGGCGGAACTCAGGTAACATCATCGCACGCGAAGTCCGCCACCACACGGACCGCGCCCGCGTTCTCCGACCAGCTCAGCGAACAGCCCGCCGTGGCGGCCATTGCCTCAAGCCGCCGGAACTCTTCCTGCCCCGTTATCGGCAGGCATGCTGAGCTGCCGTCCGACGGCGGGATGCAATCGACGATGAAATGCATCCGACCTCTGCGACAGACCGCCGAGACTGCGAAGTGACCCTCCGGGCAGATCTGGCCGCATGCGCGGAGCAGCGGCGGCAGAACCGCCGCCACTATTTCAGGCGCGGCGCGTGTCACGGTGCCCGCCGCCCCGGACCAGTCCGTGGTGACACGGCGGCCGGTCTCCTTTTCGAACACCGCCACGACGCATTGAGCAACGTCACAAATGTCGATCTCCGTCGCGTCTTCCGGAGTCGACTCGGTCGTCAGCCAGCGAAGGGATTCCAGCGCTTCCGAGGTCAGCTCGCGCGCCTGATTGACCTGATGCCGACAGCTTTGCCGACCAACGATCTGACTGACGTAGAGCGCCGCAAGTGACAACAGCTGCATCGGTCCGTCGCGGAGTTCGGCACGGATGCGCGATACGACCTGATCGCCCTTCGTTGATCCCTCTCGACGGAGACGGTGGACCTCGCCATTCAACGCGCGGTTGCGCCGGGTCAGATCTCGCACACGGGTCATTGATCGCGACAGGCTTTGCTCGCTTTGAAACAACTTGGCTTGTGCCAGACCAATCAGCGCGCAAAGCGCTGCAAGGCCGACGACAAGCGCCAGGATGCTTCCCCGAACCAAGCTTCGGGCTTGTTCCCGGACCCGGTCAACCAGCACATCGAAGCTGCAGTAGATCTCTCCGACAGCGACAGTTTCGCCTTGGGCGTTGGCCAGTGGAATGTAGATTTCGTAGACACCAGCCTCGTGAGGCAGGTGACCCGTAGTCGATGCTTCTGTCCCTTCCACAATCGTCACGACGGTCTCACCCCAGATCGACCGCGCCACGTCGCCGTCGGCGGCGTGTCCGGCCGCCACGGGCCCATGGCTCCAGTAGAGCAGCTGACCGTCGGTCGACCACAGCTTGACCATATCGAAATACCCATCCGCGATGTGCCGCATGAGCGCGGCGTCGATGGCCGCAATGCGACTTGCCGACGGCGCTTCGCCTGGGGACAGGTCTGCCACGAACTGCAGAAGCAGGGCGCGCAGGATTGCCTGCTCCATCTGCATCGCCGTGCCGATGAGATAGTCCCGCGCAAAGCGCCGCTCGGCCTCGGCGGCGGCCAACTGCATTGCGAAGAGCATCAGCGCCACAAGCAGCAGAGACTGCGTCAACAGGCCGAGACGAGCCCACCCGAGGCCGAGGGCGCGCGCTGCGCGTCGCAGCATTCCGGCGTTTTGCACCTGTCGCACGTGTTCTCTCCCGATAATTCAACGCAGCGCAGGTCTCAGCCCTCGGACATGGCCCGAAGCAGCCCGTCATGGAGCGGTTGAAGAAGGTACTCCAACGGCGTCCTGGCGTCTGTCTGGATATAGACCTCTACCGGCATCCCCGGCACCAGACGCGCGGGCGCGTCCGGCCCTCCGGCATCGCTGGGTCGGGCGGTGGCCACGAAATAGGACTGTCCGGTCGATGCATCAGTGATGCTGGCCGGCGCCACATAGGAAACCAATCCACCGATCTCTGGTGTGGTCCGCTGATCGAAGGACAGAAAGCGCAGCCGCGCGTCCTGCCCGATGACGACCTGATCGATATCCACCGTTTCGACACGAAATTCGATCACGAGGCTGGCCCCGCTCGGCACGATGGAGGCAAGCGTCTGCCCCGCAGGCAGAACCTGCCCCACGGTATTGACCATCAGCTCGTTCACTGTTCCCGCCACCGGGGCACGGATCGCCGAGCGTTCGATGCGCGCCTCGGCCTGTGTGATCCGCAGTTCCAGCTCGCTGATGCGCGGCTCGATCTCCCGAAGCTGTCGATGGGCCTCCCAAGCAAAACCGCGATCGAGGTCTTCGATCTCCGCCGCGATCTCGCGCCGTTCGATCGCATTGGCCTCGATCTCGGCGGCGACGGCGGCAAGCTCCCCGGCGAGACGCGCCTGTGACGCCTCGGCCTCGGCGAGACCGCTTTCAGACATCACGCCGCGTTCCGCCAGTTCGGTGTTCCGTGCCACGGCCTCGTCGGCCAGCAGCGCCTGACGCTCCAGCGCGACAAGACGCGCGCCGAGCGCATCAGCAGCGCGCGTCGCCCGCTCCTGGCGGAGCGCTAGCATCTCGTGCCGCGCGCGACGCTCGCCGATGCGATCCTCGAAACGGCGCAACTCGCCATCCACCGCCCGATCGATCGCGGTATCGGACAGGTCAAGATCCTCGGGCACCGTCATGACGTCGGAGAGATCACGCTCGGCCGCAAGGCGCGCAGCCCGGACCCGAAGGTCGCGCAACTCTGCCTGCATCAGATCGAGTTCCGTCTCGATTTCACGCGTGTCCAGCCGGGCGAGAACGTCGCCCGCGTCCACCGCATGCCCCGGCTCGACGACGATCTCAGCGATTGCGCCGCCCGTCGGATGCTGGGCCAGCCGCAATTCGCGGTCCACCTTTACTGCGCCGTTCGCTATGATCGCCGCATTCAGCCGCGCGGTCGCCGCCCAGCCGCCCACACCGCCGACAAGCGCCACGGCCATCACGCAGGCCGCCAGAAGCGGGCGCGCCATGCCGACCTCGCCCTTCGCATTGCGGGTTTCGGAAGTTTCCTTGGTCATCTGAAATGCACTCCTGAAATTAGGGTAATTCTTTAAAAAAAGCCGAATTCGCCGAACTCCTGCGGGGCTGCCGCGGGATCGGGCACGTCACCCTGCACGACGGTGCCATCGGCCCCCACTGGTAGGGACGGACCATCGAAAGCCAAAGCGTCCCTCTTTTGGTCACCCGACAGGCGGAAAACTGCGTCATGCGACAAGGCTTCACCCGTTTCCGTTTCACCGAAAAGGCGCTCCACGGGAACTTCACGCAGGATATCCCCCAGCGCATAATCCATGATCTGTTCAGCATGGATGTCGGGAAACCGCCCCAGGATCCGGTCGAGATCGGCAAGAAGATCGCCAAGCTCATTGGGTGGGTCGGTCTCGGCCGGGTCGGACGATGCATCCGGCGAAGCCACCGCATCCCTGCCCGCCGGGACAGGGGCCGCCCCGCCCCCGCGGGCGGCCCCCTGCAGCGGCAGAGCAACTTGATCGGCGCCTATTGGCCTCGCGTCAGCAGCGGCGACACCCGTAACATCCAGGGCCTGCAGACCATCGGGGGCCGTTCGCGCGCCAGCCACGCTGAAGCCCGGCGCAGCCGCCTCAGGCTCAGCCTGCGTCGCAACGGCCGTCGGCGCACCCTGCGAGAAAGGCCCGGACGCGGGTTCGGGCGGACCTTTTGGCGCCAGTGCTTCCTCGGGTGCACCTGCTTTTTCAGGCGCCGGCTGGACCTCGGTCACGATCTCAACACCGCCCTCCTCGGGATCAACGGTCCCCGCTTTTTCCGGGTTCCCGGCCTCGATGTCCGAGGAACGCGCCGATAGCGCCGCGAACAGGGCACCCAGCCCGAGGAGAAAGACGAAACCGCGCCACGGCCATTTCGAGGTGCGGGCGCCCTCCGACTCACCCTGCCTGAGAGCATCGCCCAGCCGGGGCGCGGCCTTCTTGGTGCGGTTCGCAATGGAGATTTGGACGCCCATATCGATTGCTCCCCTCAGACAGCGGCTTCGGCGGGAGATACCGGGCGCGGGGCGGCATCGCCGTTCACGGTGGTGAAGATCTGCCCACCCCGGCTGGAGATGACCGACTCTTTCGGCCCCACCGCTGCCAGCTTGCCACCGTGAATCACGGCCACCGTATCGACGGCCGCCAAGACGCTCGGACGGTGAGCGACGACAATGACGATGCCGCCGCGCTCGCGGATCTCGCGGATCGTGTCGTTGAGCGCCCGCTCCCCCACCGCATCAAGCGAGGCATTGGGTTCGTCGAGCAGCACAACGAAGGGATTGCCGTAAAGCGCGCGCGCAAGACCGATCCTTTGGCGCTGACCGGCGGAGAGCGCTGTTCCCATTGCACCCACCTGGGTGTCGTAACCCTCTGGAAACTGAGCGATCATGCGGTGAATGCCGGTGCGGTTCGCGGCTTCGTAGACGGCATGTTCGTCGCCCGCGCCGAAGCGATTGATGTTTTCGACGATCGAGCCGGTGAACAGGTTCACCTCCTGCGGCAGATAGCCGAGGAACGTACCGCGCATGGCCGGGTCGTAGTGCGTGAGGCTCACGTCATCGAGCCGCACCGAGCCGCGCAACGGGGTCCAGATGCCCGCAAGCGCACGCATCAGCGTGGATTTGCCACCGCCGCTCGGGCCCACGACCGCCATGGCCTGACCGGCCTTCAACTCGAAGGACACGTCGCTGAGCAGCACGCGGCCGGTGGCCGGCGAGGCAACGGTGAGGTTTTCCACACTGAGTGTCGTCTTGGGAAGCGGGACACCTGGAAAACGGCGTTCCGCGTCCACGGATTGCGCGATCGTATCCTTGACCTGCCGGTAGGCATGGCGCGCCGCGAGGATGTTGCGCCAGCCGCCGATCACCTGGTCGATGGGCGCAAGCGCGCGGGCGGATGCCACCGACACCGCGATGATGGCGCCCGGCGTCAGCTGACCCTGCAGCGCGAAATAGGCACCAAGACCCAGAAGCGCTGACTGCAGCACCATGCGCAGCGTGCGCGACAGCGATGTGATCGCGGCGCTGGTCGCGGCCGTCCGGGCATGGGTTTCAAGATGCTCATCATTGGCCTTCATGAAGCGCGCAACGGCCCTGTCGCCGAGGCCCATCGCGGTGATGACATCCGCATTGTTCGTGTTCGACTCGGCCGCGATGTTGCGCCGGACCATGGAACTGCGGGCGGTTTCCGTCAGGCTTCGCGACATCAGCTCGGACACGACGGTCAGCGCCGCGAGCACGGCCGCGCCCGCCAGAGTGACGACCCCAAGCACGGGATGAAGCAGCCAGACGAAGCCGAGAAAGATCGGCACCCATGGCAGATCGAAGAGTGCCGCCGGCGCACCGCTGCCGAAAAACCCGCGCAGGGTGTCGATGGAGCGGGCCCGCTCCATTGCCTCGGTGGCAGTGAAGCCGTGCCGCGGCATTTCGAGCGAGACCTGGTGCGCAAGGGGCGCCACGCGCTTGTCGAGGCGGCTGCCGAGGCGCACGAAGATCGCCGAGCGCACCGCGTCGAAGCCGCCATGGAACAGGAACAGGCCGACGGCCAGCCCCGAGAGGGCGATCAGTGTTTCGACCGAGCCGCTTGTCAGGACGCGGTCATAGACCTGCATCATGTAGACCGATCCGGTCAGGGCAAGGATGTTGATCAGCCCCGAGACGAGGAAGATCACGACGCCAAAGCGACGCACGTCCTGCGTCAGGAGACGCGCGGCCTTCCGACGGGCTCTGCTTTTGTCGGGTTTGCTCATGGGTGGGACTCCCCCCTCTAAGAGAAAAAAATGCTTTTGGGAAAAATCGCCCGGCCCGCGTTGCGCCGCGGACCGGGCCGACAGGCGACATCAGAAGTTGAAGTCGTCCTGTGTCAGGGTCTGCGACGACCGGACCGACAGGCCGAAGTCGGACTGGCCGTCATCGTCGAGGTGGCCAGAAAGAACCGTGTTGCCTTCCTCGTCGGTGGACATCACGAGGCTGCCCGCGCCAATCGCGCCGTCACCCTCGGACACCAACGTGAAGGACTGGTCACCGGCTGTGCCGCGGTCCGCGTCGATCGACGAAAGGTCGATCCGGTCGCCCGGCGCGAAGTCGGCGATGTGGTCCCCGTCCGCCGCGTCGGCGGAAAGGAAGCGCACGGTATCCGCGCCGTCCCCGGTCGCAATGACGTTCGCACCGGTCCCCGCGGTGATGATGTCATCGCCATCGCCGCTCATGATGTCCTCGACCGAGAACATGCGGTCCAGCGTCTCGCCCGACCGGATCGAGCCCACCTCGGAGAGGCTGCCCAGGTCGATCCGCAGATCAGCCGTGCTGCCGGAGAGGTCGACGCGGTCCTGCCCGTCACCGCCGAAGACGATGTCGATGGACCCATCGTCGGACAGGAAGAACAGGTCATCCCCGTCTCCGCCGAAGAGCACGTCTTCGCCGGCCCCGCCATCAAGCACATCCTTGCCCTCGTCCCCGAAGAGAACATCCGTCCCGGCATGGCCGTTGAGGAAGTCGTTTCCGGAACCGCCCCGCAGCACGTCGTTGCCGCTGTTGCCGAGGAGGACGTCGTCGCCGGCATCGCCGGAAAGATCGTCGTCATCCGAGGTGCCAAAGCCTACGACCGGGGCGACCCTGACAGGCTCCTGAGGCGTTGGTTCCTCAGACACCGGGGTCTCGGACACGGGCGTGTCGTCGACCGGGGTCTCGGACACGGGCGCATCGTCGACCGGGGTCTCGGATACAGGCGCATCGTCGACCGGGGTCTCGGATACAGGCGCATCGTCCACCGGGGTCTCGGATAC
>Ga0209948_1000279_pt1 | contig 15497 bp, 13 predicted proteins | sample SalPonR2_C_D2_MG_FD_185709 | JGI IMG/M metagenome (GOLD analysis project Ga0209948, IMG submission 185709) | Salt pond soil microbial communities from South San Francisco under conditions of wetland restoration - Salt Pond MetaG R2_C_D2_MG... ... | reverse complement strand
CAGGTTCTCTTTTGGTTTTTATTTTCGGTCATTTTTTGCCTCGTTTTCTATTAATAAAGAAGATTGACTCAATCAATGTACTCCAAAAACTTATTAAAATAATTGAGCTACTATTCCTGATACTAAGAATGCTGTTATCCAGCTGCCTACCCAGATGCCAGCCGCTTCTTTCCAGTTTCGTTCCTTGATCATGATGAACATTGAGGCTATACAGGGCACAAATAAAGTTATTGTTATGAGGGCAATCGTCGTCTGAATAGGACTCATAGCAATATCAGTTAAACCAGCTGCTCCAAAATCGCGTCTGATAATTCCCATTACAAAAGCTGTACTTACTTCAGCTGGCAATTGCAACCAGGATTCTACCAGAGGGGCCAGCCACTGCTGTAACATTTCCAAAAAATTAGTGCTTTTCATTACTGTTACAACTCCTGAACCAATCACAAAAATTGGTCCGGCTTCTTTAATAAACATTTTGGACTTTATTCCGGATTTCTTGAATATATTTTTTAAACCAGGTAATCTGATAGGAGGAAGGTCAATCAACAAATCAGTAGATTTACCGGGTAAGATCTTGTTCAATATTGTGCCGGAAATAATATACACTGCTAAAATAGTCAGAAAATATATTAAAAAGAATTCCATACCCAGGGGCGCTATCAATCCTATTATCACACCAAGTTGTGCTGAACAGGGAATCGTTAATCCTAATAGTAATATAGCAATTATTCTTTCTCTTTTTGAACCTAAAAGTCTCGTCGTAATTGTAGCCATAGTTACACAACCAAAACCCAATATCATAGGAATAATAGCCCGTCCATTTAGACCTACGGCTGATAGAACCCGGTCTGTCAGGGCAGCTATCCTTGGTAAAAAACCCGAATCTTCTAATAATGACAAAAATAAGTAGAACCCAAAGACTAAAGGAAGTAAGAGGCCAAAGGTATAGGTTACTGTCATTGTGAGAACTCCAAATTCACCTACCAGAAGATTACTTATAAATGAGCCCGGTGCTAGGATTTGTCCGACTGTATCTCGAATAAAAGGTTCATAGATATCGGCAAAAATTTTACCTTCAGTAAACTCCACTACTGTTTGGGCAATAAAGACTCCTACAAATTCATACATCGCAAATAAAATTAATAATAGAATTGGAATGCCTGTGAGAGGCCGTAGCAACCACTCTCCCAATTTATCTTTAAAACCTGTTTCAGCCGATTCTCTTTGTGTTACCTGATTGACTATCTGGTCTATTTTTTCTCTTCTAATTCTATAAATTTCATCCCTTGCTTCTTCTACTTCAAGGTCATATTTATCCTTAATGTCTTCATCTCCTTCTATTAACAGAAGGCTCTCGCCTATATTTTCAGTTTTTGTATTTAAATCATTTAACTGTTCAGTAAAATTTTCAGGCAAACAGGTACTACCAGTTTTAGCCTTTTCCAGATTTTTTTCTAATTCTTCAAAGCCAGTTTGATTGATAGCCACTGTTGGTACTACGGGTACACCCAATTCACGGCTGAGTTTCTCAACATCAATATTCAAACCCTTTTCCCGGGCTTCATCCATCATATTTAGAGCCACTATCACAGGTTTATCCATGTCAATCATTTGCTGGGTAAGAAAAAGGTCCCGATCCAAGTGCAATGCATCGACAACATTTATGACCATATCTGCAGAAATTATTACATCACGGGCTACCCGCTCCTCATCATTGAAAGAAGAGACACCATAAACACCGGGAGTATCATGGACTATCATATCATGATATTTTCCACTATTAATTTCCAGTGTAGTCCCCGGATAATTTGAAATATCAACGTAGGTATCGGTGAAATAGTTAAAAAATATAGATTTACCTACATTGGGGTTACCTGCTATTACTAGTTGAGTTTTATCTTGATCAATATCGACAACTGATTTTATATCGCAGCATTCCATTATAAATCTCCTTTTTCAACAGCGATTTTACGTGCCAAATTTCTACTGATAGCTATTTCTTGGAAATTTTTCTTAACTATGATTGGTCCGCCGGGAATTTTTTGCGAACATTCTATTTTCGCTCCTTCACCTATTCCAAATCTAATGCTCTGAGACTTCATAATTCCCTCTGGAACACTGTTTACTTGGTATTTACGTCCTTTTTTTGTTTCTGCCAATGTCATCCTATCTCCTTTTTACTATTTGTAATTGATAATCATTATCATTAATGTTTTAAATTTTTTTCCTTTGTCCTCTTATTTCACTACTTTTATAAATCTTTTTTTCCAATCCAAACCTTTCTATATTTCCTACAAAACTCATAGGGAATATAGTGGTTATCATAACAATTGTCAATATTTTTTTCTGATTTTTATATTGTTATGGTTCTTTCGCACAAACTTTAGGCATAGAGGCATATAAAATGCATAGCATACTTCATGAATTTTCCAGGTTTGCTACTTGTGAAACCCACAGGGCGATATATTACGCTCGCTCTTGCTCAGGTTATACTTTTTTTCACTCGTTCCTCACCTGCCTACCAGTACCAGAGTGATTTAAAATTATTTAGCAACTAACAATGACTAACAATAACGAACATAGGACATTATTTTATCCTTTTGTTAGCGCTTGTTCGTTCTTGTTTGTTGCTTTATTTTGACTCTTTCCCTGGTTTTACCTGAGTAGCGCCGCTGGAGAAAAGGCCTGAAAAGTAGAACCTTAGTTTTGAAAGGCAAGCCAAAGAATATATAACAAAACTGAATCAGGCCTGTCCTTCTAAAAAATCTGGTTTACATTTTATGAATTTTAATTTTTATTTTAACACTCTTTTCTTAAAGAAAATGTGTCCGTCTTGGTTAAAATGCGAAACCCAGTTTCTTAGGCAACTGCGTAACCAAGTACAACTTGGTAACGAAATAATATTTTTTCTGATTTTCATGCTTTTTTTCTATTAATCTAGATATTTATACTATTATCTCTCTTGAATTCGAATTTAAAATTATTAAATTTGATTGGTCATGACTTAATCTAAAAGTGGAATCTAGAAGGAATTCCAATGCTAGATAATAATTTCGAACCACCCAGAAAGGGCTTACCTGCTCTGGAGTGGTATACTATGAACCAGTTCAGTATTATTGTTAGAGAACCATTTAGTGAAGACAGTCCCATTGAATTGCATGATCTAAAAGATCAAGAACTAGAATCTATACCTATTTTAAATCAAATTAGATACATAATGCAACTGATTGATGAGGCTGGAGAAATGGATTTGACAAGAAAAGGTAACCTCAAACGAAAAGTGGTTCGAGACATCTATTCTCAAAATTTTTTCAAAGATACATTAGATCTACCTATTGAACCGGATGATATATACCGGCAAGCAGATTGTGTAACTGTTGAATTGACAAAAATTTTACTGGATATCTCCAATCTAACCAAAACCCGACATAACAAATATTCCCTGACTAAAAAAGGTGAAGATTTATTAAATAAGCCCAATCAACTTCTTACGTATTTCTTGAAATTATACTGTAATAAATTCAATATGGGCTATTACGATGGTTGCATCGAAGAAATCGGTAATTTAGGAGCTGGATTCTCTTTGATTCTACTATCAAAATATGGAGATCAATCACGAAAAGCAAAATTTTACGCTGATAAATATTTTAAAGCTTTCCCTGATATACTTGAAAAAGTTGAGCCCAAAATTGGTAGTAAAAAAGAAGAAGGAACAAGAACTTATATTTATAGAATATTTAAAAATTTCCTTAACTTTTTTGGTCTCATAAATATAACGCAAGAAAATAATGTCAGAGAAAAATATATTCAAAAGACTGATCTTTATAATAAATTTATAACCTGTGAATTACCACAGGAATAAGGAGTTAACTATTTCTAAAACAAACAAAACTAAAGGCCAGTGTCAATTTTGTGGTCAAGAGTATACCAGAGGTGGTATGGCTCGTCATCTTCGGGCCTGCTCTGAACGTGATAAAAAGTTAAAGGAAACAGAGGAATATTATAATGATGAAAATATTTTTCATTTACAGATTAACAGTCGCGCAAGAGCTTACTGGTTGCACCTGGAGATGAGAAGTTCTGCTAAATTAACTAAATTAGATAATTTTTTACGGGAAATCTGGTTTGATACCTCTGAACATTTAAGCGAATTTTCTGAAAAACGTTTTGGTGGAAGGCAATATTCCAAAAGTGATAAAGCCTATGAAATTCTAAGAAAAGATTTTGAGATGGTTTATATTTATGATTTTGGTACCACTTCCCAGGTCAATATTCGCGTTGCAGATAAAAGGAAAGGACCACGTTTATCAAATGATTCAATTTATCTCATGGCTAGAAATAATCCACCCGAAACAAAATGCGGTATTTGTGGAAAGCCAGCCACCAGTATTTGTCGTCCTTGCTCGTTTGATAAGAAGAATAATTATTTATGTGATAAGCATACCCAGGAACATGAGCATGAACAAATTTTTAAAATTGAAAATACTCCCAGAACGGGGAGAATATAGGAATCAGTAACCAAAAAAGTTAAATAATATCTTAATGGGGTATTCTTAATAATGCCTCTTGTCATTAAAAAATAAGCTCTATAGCGAACTTTATTACCTTTACAGAGACACAAAGGGCTGGCTTATCACCAACCCTTTTATTATTTTGTGATAACTCTACTTCACCAGCAACATTTTCTTCGTCTTTTCAAATCCTGTAGAAGTATGAAGTTTGTAGATATAAATACCGCTGGATACTCTCTGACCGGCATTGTTTCTTCCCCGCCATTTGACGGATTTATAACCTGCCTCCATATTTCTGTCTAACAGGGTCCGTATCTTCTGGCCTCTTATATTATAAATAGTCAAGGTTACCCGGCAGTTTTTAGGTAATTGATAGGTTATATTAGTAGTAGGATTAAAGGGATTGGGATAATTATCATCTAGAGAGAACTCTTCCGGTGTAGATTGATCCGGAGTGTCACCTTTTCTATTCATTCCATACCTTTCTGCCACGTGTTGGGCTGCCTCTGTTTGTGAATATTCCTCTACTATTGTACTCAGGTCTTTTTTGGCCTGCGCTGAGGTGGCTTTTCTAAGATCTGGATTATCATCATTAAGAAACTCCTTTATTTTTGCCCTATCAAATAGTAACCAGGCTATTTTTTCTTTCCCTTTTTTATTCTTTTTCTTTTTCCGGGCATACTTGCGTAGCAATTTATTGGATCTTTTTAGAGCCTTATCAAACTTTCCTTTTCTCATCAAGGAATTTACTGAAAATCTTTTCGCTATCCGGCCGGCATATTTTTTAGAATATTCTTTTCTATATTCTTCCAGATTATCCAGGTAGCTTTCTTCGGGATCATCTAGACCGGGATATATTGATCTCATCTTGAGCATAGCTTTCCAACTGATAGAGCTATCCGGATATTCTTTTATAATATGATCTAGTTTCTTTACTATTGCTTGATAGATGCTATCCAATTCTGATTGTGTTATTTTCTTTTTCCTCTGGTCCTGTTTTATTCCGGATTGTTTTTGTTTGGCAAGGGTATTATTAACCTCAGGTGAAGTATTAACTGTACCCGCTCCGGTTACATCCGGACCATCATCCCAGAAATTGTATTTTGCATCAATTGTAATTGCTGGAAAACAATATACATCTGTACTATTGTTTACAAATGAATTGGGATAATCCTCAATTCCACTAAGATCTCCCGCGGCAAAATCTAAATGAATGCCATTATTATTATTTTCAATAAAATTATTTACTCCAGAATTGGGGATGTCATATCCATATCTATAAAAACTTTCCCAATAAGTAAGATCAACATAACAGTCCATATTTGCATCTATCCCATAATCACAATCTTTAATTACAGTTTTCTCTATGTTTAGATCTGATTTTATTAAGTTTATTCCTTTACCTGAATTCTTTATAACTCCTTCATTTCCAACATTGAAACCTCCATAAATAGGTACATTAGAGTTATATAATTCTATACCGGTTTCATTATTATCAAAAGTATAATGAGCCCAATAATCTCTATTGATAACAGTATTACTACATTTTAATCCTATCCTATTATTCACAAATTCAATATTATTTAAAATTAATGCAGAAGGCTCACAATTAGATATTTTAATACCCCAATACGCATTTGAAATGTTTACCTCTTTAATGTAACTCTCTTTATTAATTGAGTTCAAAACAATTCCACCCGTCTCATTAGTGAAATTAAAATTTACTCTATCAGCATCTGTTTCCCCTGCCTGTATTCCTCCTTCTACTACTAGTTTGGCATCTTCACCAAAATCTACTTCTGTGCCGGATTCTATTTTCAAAGTGGCGCCCTCTTTGATTGTTATTTGGGCATTATTATCCACTTCAATATTCGCATCACCGAGAATTCGAAGATCAAACTTAATTTGCAAATCACCATCTACTGTGACCGTTCCCCACCACCATTCCTTATCTGTCATTTCTCCCGATGTGGTGAATTTTCTGGCAGCAGTTTCTACAGCATATTTAGCATTTATCCGTCCCCAGCCATACTTTTTATCCCAGCCTGGAGAACCTAAATCTTTTGCAGTATATTGAATAAATTCCCTAACTTGTTTTTGAGTAAGTGAACTATTTGCAGATAGCATCAATCCTGCTAAACCTGCTACGTGTGGGGCTGAATATGAAGTGCCGGCGGATCATCAATGACATAATTCCCAAATGTATCACCAGCCGGCCCCATTAGGTCTGTTGCTGGTACTTTTCCGGGAGCCATCACATCCAATTCACTGCCTTTCGGACTACCAGAAACCCTATTATCATTATTATCTGTCATCCCCACAGCAATAACATTCGATAGAGTAGCTGGAAATAAAATATTTCCGTTATTTCCAGCACTAACCACCACTATAGAACCTTTCCCATTTCGTCCATTATTTATAGCGGAATTAATTGCATTTGCAAGAGTTTTCTTATTATTAAAATCACCGCTATATGATAAATTAATAACATCCACTCCATTTTCCCAAGCCCACTTGATTGCCTCAGCGCAATTACTTGTTGGGAAATCTTCACTGGAATTATTATATTTTTGAAATTTTATTGGCACTATTTGACATTTATATCCAATTCCTGCAATTCCGGCACCATTATCTGTTGTTGCTGAAGCAATACCAGAAATACAAGTTTCGTGATATAAACCCCGATTACTAGGAAGTGGTTTATTGCCTGGATTAATTTCAGTTAAGTTAGACTTGAGATCATCATGATCCAATTCTACTCCTATACCTAATACTGCTAACTTTATTGAAGATGACCCTTTTGTAATATCCCATGCTTCAGTAACATCAATCTTAGAAAGATTCCATTGATCTGAAAACAAATCATAGTCAGGTTGTTCGCCCATTAAAAATATAATGTTGCTCATTATAAAAATTATTAGAAATAATCTCTACAATTTCCTAACCATTTTTATCTCCTAAATTTAATTTTACAGTTTTACTCCTAAAATAAAATTCATTCCATGGTTTCTAAATTTGTCCCCTATTCTTGTTACAGGTGAATTATACTTATATTTTTGAAGACCTAATAGGTACACTACTTCTATTATAGATTCTATTTCTACTAAATCAAATTGTTTTTTTAGCCCAAAACCAATAGATGGATCAATTGAAGGCACATTATTGGTGATTTCAAATTCACGTATTCCTTCTGAATTAGGTTCCTTAAAATTTGATAGGACAAAATCCGCTCTTAATAATTTACCTAAATCAATTCCAACTAAAATATCTATATATTTTAAATGTTTCATTCCTAAAAAAGTTGAAAATCTTATAAATTTCGTTTTGTATGTGAGATAATTATGTTCTGGAATACCAAAACCAACATGCATCTTTGACTTTTTAAATTTATAATACAGATCATTAGATATATAAAACATTTGATTTAACTTTATTCTATTTGAAATTCCTATATTGAAACCCGGGGGATAAAAATATTTCTCAGGAACGTGTTCCTTACTATACTGACTCCTATTAAAATTCATCCCAAATTTGATAGCAGGGGAAAACCAATCGGAACAATAAATTTTGCCTGAAATAATAAAAACAAAAGTCAATAGTAGGAGAAATTTGTTTTTCATTATAAATCCTTATTTTTACAATTTATTAAAACAATTCTCTTCTAGTAAGGCTACAGTTTCCGACATCAGGGTTTATTCTCTGATGCAGGATTATCTGTTGTAGATATTCATGTGCTTCCTACTCAGTTTAGATTAGATTTATTCATCATAAGTATGGTACAATATATTTAATATCCATATCATAGATATAAATAAAGTAGTTCGGACTTTGAAAAAATATTTTTTTATATTGGATTACCTGAATGTAATAATTTTCAAAAAAAACAATTATTTTTCATATTTTTTACTTCAGTAGAATCATAGATTGATTTAAATATTTATTATCTAGGTTTATTGAAATCAAGATATTCTCAAATACTAACGAAAAATAAAGTTTTCCTCCTAAACAAATACAATTTAAAACAGTGTCCATGTCACACTTAAATCGTTGGAGGAATAAAATATATCTAAAAACAAACAGGGCGTACTTTTTTCATACTACTTACTCTCGATGCTAAATTTAATTTTGCAACGCAGTTGTGATCAGAAATGAACAGATTAAAAATTTATTTTTTTAAAAAAGAACCTCATTCCGAAATTAAATACCTGAAATGAAATTTATTTATAGTGGGAAGAAAATTGTAAACTTTAAACTAATTTCTCATTTCCTCAATAAACATTCCTCTACCCAATCACAATCACTACACAGGTCCTCGATAATAACCTCATTATTCAGTACTTTTTTTACCCGATTGAATAATGGTTTTGCCTCATATCTTTTGCCTATAGATAGATCTAATTTTCTCACAACCTCTTGGTCAAACTCCCTGATTGAATTACCAGCGTCATTATTCTTATTACATAAATTATTCTTGTTATGAGGGCAGGCTGAACAAACATCATCTGGCTTAGCAATAATTTTTAGTGAGGTATCTGATTTCATTTTTGCAAATATTTGGGCCATATTTTTTACAAACTTTTTACTATATCCGTAGCCCTGAAAACCCTGCAGACATAATAAATGATGGGCTCTAAGCGTAATTACCTGGTTCATAATTCCTCATATTTGGGATTCATAACAATATTCATATACAAAAGCCTGCCAGGTTTTGAACACCTGGCAGGTTTAAACAAATTTAGCCAAATTAAACTGCTGTTATTTATAGGATTTATTGGGAGTGAACATTTTTGTGACAGCTGCAGCAGCAACTACCTTGGCAACATCTCCGACTATAAAAGGCAAGGTGCCTATAGAAATCAGATGCCAGAGACTAATACTTCCCGTAGTAGAATGAAAAAAGATCGCCATATAAATTAATCCCGGAATGTGAATCAAAGCAAAATTCGCCCCTAACATTACTCCAGACATAGGTATCAAGTTACGTGCATTCACAAAATTATCAGAAATATAACCAATAAACATGGCAGCTATTACAAAACCAATTATATAACCACCGGCAGGGGAAGCCAGCACACCAAATCCACCGGTCATTCCAGCAAACCAGGGCACTCCGGCTGCTCCCAGTGTTATATAAATTGCCTGACTAATTCCACCCCAATTTTTGCCCAGAAAAACACCTGCTAGCATTACGGCAAAAGTTTGACCAGTCACAGGCACAGGACTGAAAGGTATTGGAAATCTAATTTGTGCAAATATTCCAGTGATCAAAGCCATTAATCCAGCCAGACCGATTTTTCTAACCGGAGCAAGTGAGACCCTCCATTCAAAGAACTTATTTCTTTTTTCTTGAAATCCTTCTAATATTGCACTCTTTTGCATATTCTTTCCTCGTCTTTTTTTGTTTATAATATCACTATCAAATATATTTTTAGTCTATACCAAAATAAACATATTTCTTTCATATAAAAATTACTCAGGTTTAATAATTCCTGCTGCACCACCACCGGGGGCCATCCGAATTTCCAATTTGTCCCCTTTGTTAATTGACTTAGTTATAATTTCAAAATCATTAGCATTTCTATCCGCATTTAATCCATCTCTATATAATTTTAGACTATATTTTTGTTCATCCAAAAATGATAAATCAATATTAACACTGGTTGAGTCCCAATTATTCATGGCACCAATATACCAATTTGTCCCTTTTCTACGAGCCATGGCAACGTGCTGGCCTATTTCACCTTTTAAAACAATTGTTTCATCCCAGGTTGTTGGAACTCGAGACAAAAACTCCATGCATTTTGGTGCTTGTTTGTATTGAGTGGGACTATCCGCCAACATTTGGAGAGGACTTTCGTAGATAACATACATTGCTAATTGATGTGTCCTGGTTCCCATACTCATTGGCTTAGCAAAAATAGGACGAAAATTCTGTTTGGTAGCATTTCTCATAGCTCCAGGAGTATAGTCCATAGGACCAACAACCATGCGAGTAAAAGGAATCTTCACATCATGCTCTGGATTTGCTTTAGTTCCCCATTTACATTGTTCCAATCCTCTTACTCCTTCTCTAGTAATCACATTTGGGTACGCCCGTCTTAATCCCGAGGGTTTATAATTGCCATGAAAATTCACCAGTAAATGATGTTTAGCCGCTTTTTTAGCAACTTTATGATAAAAATTCACCATTTTCTGGTCATCACGTTGCATAAAATCTACTTTTAGACCTTTGACACCCCACTCATCAAACTTTTCAAAAGCTCTATCAAACTGGTCATCAAGTACAGTCCAGAGCATCCAGAGTATAACCTCCACATCTTTCTTCTTTCCATAGTTAACAATCTCTTGAACATCTATATTCGGATTAATATCAAACAAATCCTGAGTATTTGACCAGCCTTCATCCAGGATAATATAGTCCAGATCATGTTGGGCAGCAAAATTAATATAATATTTATAAGTTTGGGTATTTATTCCGGCTTTAAAATCCACATTATAAACATTTCTAGCATTGTACCAATCCCAGGCTACTTTGCCAGGATTAATCCAATCGGTTTCTTCCAGTTGTAAAGGCCGGGATAATTTATAGGTCATTTGTGATTCCAATAATTCTTTGTCTTCCTCCTCTATTATCATATATCGCCACGGGTAAGTACGGTTACCATTGATCTTAGCAATATAATTAGCATATTTAGTAACAGGAATATTCCGATCATTTATCTGTTTTGTCTCAGCAGGATAATTAACTATCTTACCTCTCAAACTATGTTTACTTCCATCCTTTCCTATAAGATAAAGTCCAGGATAATTGTACAAATCCGCTTCAGAGATCAAAACATTGATATCTTTATCGACTTTGACCAGGGCCGGTAAACAGGAAAGACTATCTGAACTGATTTCACCCAATTTAAGTTTCTTAAATTGCCTTTCCTGATGAGAATATACTGAGTCAACAAGGGGATAATATATAGTATGATTGTCTGTAAACTCGTAGTTTACACTTTCACTAAATACTGTTAGTTGTTGATCCATTTCTGTCTCAAATCTATAAGCCATACCATCATTATAAGCGCGAAAATATAGGGCCCAGTTATCATGTAATTCTAATTTTATCTGGTTATAATGATTTTTGACTTCCTTAGATTTCAACTGGACCACTGGATCAATAGTATTATTAACTGAGCTTCTAGTAATATTTTCTATTTTAGGATTTTTTCCTAAAATGTCATTTCTAATATGCATCTGAATTTTGGAATCTAAGATAATAGGAGTCTCATTATAATCAACCTTATAGGTAATTATGTCATCTATTTCTACATTCACTTCTATATTGCCATCAGGCGAATTTAAAGTATATTTTTCTCCAAAAAGATTCACTGAGAGAAATACAACCAATACCGATACTAAAAATACTTTTGCAACTCTCATAATTTTCCCCCTTGAATTGACCTTAAAATTATACATGAGAATTTAAAACTTATTTTTTTCAAAAGGAATGTACTAAATCGTTATATAATAATGCAATACCCACCATATTTGAAAGTGTCATAAATAATTCAAAATTAACACTCTTAATCGATATCTCTACTTGACAATATATAAATTTGGCTGGAGAATATCTATTACTTAACCTAAAAATTTCATCAAGATTTCCCCTGGATCACCAAGGAATCATAGGGAGGTCACCAAGGCCAAGTGTTCGGAATGAATAAGCACCTGGAATTAAAAATTTAATTATTCAGAACATTAGGCACTGAGTTTTTTAGTAAACGGTACATAAATTGCAAAAATATCAATTTTTAAATCTCATTCTAATATGGTTATCAATAATCCTTTTTTAAAATAAAAACCTATTGTTCAAAGTAAATTACGATAGAATTTATTTTGAGTTTCTTCTGAGATAACACTATATTACTTACTGTAACAATTAAATATCTGAGAGAGCAATGATAGATTACCTGGCTCAAAAAATCATCAAGTTATATCAAAAAAAGTACCCCCAAAAGCAAAATTTTAGAAGTGGAATAGGTTCTTTTGCAGGCTGGTTTGGAAGCATTGGTAATTTACTACTCTTCGTTTTAAAACTAGTTCTGGGCCTCATGATCAATTCCATATCATTGCTTGCTGATGCTTTTCATTCTGTTACAGACATTTTTACCTCGGTAATATTGATAATCAGCTATAAAATCTCTAATCAGCCTCCTGACAAAGAACATCCTTATGGTCATCAAAGAGCAGAATATATTGCTTCAATAATAATGGGTGTTATAATAGCAGTTGCTGGGATAGAATTCTTATTAAAATCTATTCGCAAAATAATCAATCCATCTATTGCTGACATTCCTCCCATAATTCTTATTTTTATTGCCTTTACAATATTCTTCAAATTATTCATGGGGATACTGGTCAAAAAACTCGGGGAAAAAGTAAGTTCAGGAGCAGTTAAAGCGGATGCCTTACACCATTTTACAGATGTTTGGAGTTCTATCATGGTCTTTCTAGCAGTAGGTGGAGCCATGTTCGATCTAGCAGTACTTGATGGTATAGGGGGTATATTTGTTGGAGGTTTATTAATCTACGCGTCCATAGATATAATCAAAGATGCTAGCGATTCAATCTTAGGTAATCCTCCCTCTCATGAATTAATCCAACAAATTAGAGGTGTTGCTAATGAAACAGAGGGTGTTTTAAATGTTCACGATATTATTGTCCATAGTTATGGAATCAAGTCATTTATCTCACTCCACATGGAAACAGATGAAAGGGAATCCCTCTCCGCAGCTCATCAAATAGCCAGTAAGTTAGAAGATAATCTTTTAGAAAAAATCTCAGCAGAAATTACAATCCATATTGACCCTGTGAATGCTCACAATCCAATTATTACCAAAGTTGACCAAATTCTCACCAAAATAAGCCAGAATTCAGATAAAATTCGAGACTACCATGAGTTAAGGATCATCAAACACTCTGACAAATCATTTTTGCAATTTGATCTTGTGACTAGCGAAAAATGTAAATCTGAAAAAAAACACCAAAGCTTGTTAAAGGCAATAAAATCAGAAATACATCAGGAATATCCTGATCTGGAAATCAGAATTAATTGTGAACCTCTGTATATGTATTGAATCACATTTCACCGGATCCAAGATATGCTTCGTAGGTTTGAAGAAATTTTTCTTTTTCAAAGGTATCCCCATGTCCAGGATAAAAATAATCACAGTCCAGTCTTTTTAATTTTTGCCAGCTTTGTAAAAGCATTTCTTTATTATTTGCAAAAACAGGATAGACCGAATTTGGAAACAGATTGAACATGGTATCCCCACAGAGACAATGTTTATCGCCTATAATAACGCTGCTTGAATCCTGTGTATGTCCCGGAGTAGGAATAACTTTTCCCTCAACACCAAATTCATTCAGTTTATAATCCTCCTCTATCAGTATATCAGGGTGAACGGGGTCAAATTTTCCTGAGGGTCCTACAAAACTATTTGCCAGAGCAGAAATAAATTTAAAAAACCAACTAGTCCCTTTCGGGAAAGAAGTTTTGCCTTTTTGCAAAGCTTCGGCACCATTTGCATGAACAAGTATTTCTGCTCCTGTAGCTGAGCTTAATTCTGCTAAACTACCTACATGGTCCGTATGTACATGCGTAATTATAATGAGATTTATATCACCTATGTTAGCATTATTTTCTGACATCACTGCTTGAATTTTATTGCTATTATTTTTTACTCCCGCGTCTAATAAAATATAGCCAGTATCAGATTTAATAAGATACGAATTTGATTTTCCCAGATTCTTTTGAATGATGCGGGGCATGTTATCCTTTCTGAATTAGTTACTACGAGATTCAAATTTAATTTTTTCACTATTTTAAAAAGGAGATACAGTAATAGTATATTTTTTAACAGTAGGTTTGACACGATACCTCTGCTGAGTTCGAAGGGCATTTCCACCTACACCTGTGACCTGATAGTCTATATTCAAAGTATTGTAAGAAGCCTGGTTTAATTGAAAAGGGTATCTGGCTTTAGTAAGATTTTTTGTTCTATAAGGATGAAAGCTGAAATTTAGCTTCACATCACCCTGGATTTTTAGTCCCCTTTGCTGCTCATTTCTAACTTTCAGCCATCTTACATCGGTTCGATTGCCGTAATCTTGAGGAAATAAATAAGGTTCATATAAATCTTCAATATTTGAACTATAAACTCCAATTTTGGCTCCGGTTTTTCTATCAGGATAGGTTTCAAAAGGGCCGCGACCATACCATTTCACAGCATCAAACTCATTTAACAATTTGAACTGCAAACCTATTTTGGGTAATATATCTGGCATTGGGCCATGAGGTATGATTTTCTGATTAATTTTGATTTTACCAGAGCTATATATGTGGTAAGTAACCTTTCTCTCAAAAGCTGAAGTGGTATCAGGAGAACAAGAAAAACTATGTACATCTATTTTGATTATTGATTCGGATATTCTTTCTGTATTTATCTCAGAGATACTATTTTTTAGCTCGTTCATTCCTAATGTCAGCCATTGATTATAAATTCCTCCTCTATATCCGGGGGTTGTATATTCATTTGTCCAATTGTAATTACCCCAATTATCCACATCAATATCAAGTGGTGCTCGCCAAATATTAAAACGAGCTCCATCTTGTATATAGTTCTGGTCCTTATAATTCAATTCTTTAAATCTCCCTTTAATCTTACTAAAAATATAGTCAAATTTTTCACCTTTGATATATATTTTATAATTATTTTGTTTAATATCCAAGGGTGGTTCATTATAATTAATTTTGTTTTTTTGAGAAGTCGAATTAATCGGGACATTGAACTGCTCCCACGCAATTTCATATCCTGAATCTGCCCATTGTGTATTTTCTCTCAATCTAAAAGACACTGTAAGTATACATTCCTTGTTTTTATTCAATTTTGATATTTTATAAGGTATTTTGACCTTTTTTGTATCAGTGGGAGAAAG
>Ga0209948_1000276_pt1 | contig 15536 bp, 12 predicted proteins | sample SalPonR2_C_D2_MG_FD_185709 | JGI IMG/M metagenome (GOLD analysis project Ga0209948, IMG submission 185709) | Salt pond soil microbial communities from South San Francisco under conditions of wetland restoration - Salt Pond MetaG R2_C_D2_MG... ... | reverse complement strand
TATAAAGGAAATATTTGGAGATGATATAGACTATTACATAACTCAAAATGTAATGCCTAAATTAAATACAATAAATATAGATCCTGCAAGAGAAGTCATTAGAAAAATATTTATGGATAATATAACTCAAGTACCGGGAATGGAAAAGGTAGAAAAAAATATTTCTCAGGTTGTAATGCCTACCCCGGCTGCAGTATTAAAAGCCGCTGAGCTTTTATCGGAAGGTACTGAAAAGGAGAAAGGACTGGGAGATCTAATAGTAGTTGATATAGGTGGAGCGACTACAGACGTTCATTCAGCAGCTAAAGGATATCCAACAAAATCTTCGGTAGTCCTAAAAGGACTTAAGGAACCTTTTATGAAAAGGACAGTGGAAGGGGATTTGGGACTTAGATATTCAGCAAAATCTCTCTACGAGGGTTCAGGAGGGTTTTTATTAGATAAATATTTAGAAAAGACTGATTATAATTTATCCAAGGAAATTAACTTGAGACATAACAATGTGGATATAGTTCCAAATAATCAAAGGGATAGATACTTTGATGAAGCTGTGGCAAAGGTATGTGTGGATTTATCTATGGAAAGACATTCAGGTAAGATAGAGTCTCAATACACACCGAATGGTATGATGTTTTATCAGGAAGGTAAAGATTTACAAAATATTTCCTACATACTTGGTACAGGTGGAGTACTTGTAAATAGTGAAAATCCTAAGGATGTTTTAGAAGTAGGTCTGTATAAAGAAGAAAATTCTATGTCTCTTAAACCTAGAAATCCTAAATTTTTATTAGATAAAGAATATATTTTATCAGCAATGGGATTACTGTCTATGATTGATGGTGATCAAGCATTAAGAATATTGAAGGAACATATAGTTGAAATATAGGAGCGTAAAATGAAGCTTAAGAATAAAAAGTTATCAGAAGATGAATTTTTCAATTTAAGAAAAGAGGTTCTTTCTCAGTGGCCTACAGGAAGTGAAGTAGACTTAAATGAAGCCGTTGATTATCTAAAAAAGGTCCCTAAAGAAATGAACTTTGCAAAAAAAATGAGAAAAGCTAAGGAAGAGGGAATAACCTTAGCCCAGCCTAGAGCTGGAGTAGGGCTAATAGATAAACATATAGAACTTATGAACTATTTGTCTGAAGAAGGTGGGGCAGATCTCTTGCCTTGTACAATAGATTCTTATACAAGGCAAAATAGATATAAAGAATGCGAGATAGGAATAGAAGATTCAATTAAAGAAAACAGATCTTTATTAAACGGTTTTCCTGCTGTCAATCATGGAGTGAAAGGTTGTAGACAGGTATATGAAGGAGTAAATAAACCTCTACAAGCAAGACATGGTACACCAGATTCAAGACTATTATCGGAAATAATTCATGCCTCAGGATGGACTTCAAATGAAGGCGGAGGTATAAGCTATAATATTCCTTATGCTAAAAATGTATCTATAGAAAAAACCTTATATGATTGGCAGTATTGTGATAGATTGGCAGGGTTTTATGAAGAACAAGGAATAGAGATAAACAGAGAGCCTTTTGGTCCCCTTACAGGGACTTTGGTACCCCCTTCTACGTCTAACGCCGTTGCAATAATAGAAGGACTCCTGGCAGCAGAACAAGGAGTTAAAAGCATAACTCTAGGCTATGGACAGGGAGGAAATCTGATACAAGATGTAGCTGCAATTAAAGCATTGGAAGAGCAATTTGAAATTTATTTAGAAAAATTTGGATTTAATGATTGTTATGTAACTACAGTATTTCACCAATGGATGGGAGGTTTTCCTGAAGATGAAGCTAAAGCCTTTGGTGTAATTTCAATGGGATCTATAGCTGCTGCTTTAGCAGGAGCTACAAAAGTTATAGTAAAGACTCCACATGAGGCCCACGGAATACCCAGCAAAGAAGCAAATGCGGCTGGAATAAGAAATACCAAAATGAACTTGAGTATATATGAAGGTCAGAAGATGCCTATGAGCAGAGAGCTTCAAGAAGAAATCGAGATAATACAATCAGAAACTGATTGTATTATAAAAAAGATATTAGAGCTAGGACATGGTGATTTAGCCCTTGGGACTGTAAAAGGAATAGAAATGGGTATTATAGATGTACCTTTTGGACCTTCTAAATTTAATCTAGGAAAGATGATGCCTGCAAGAGATAACCAAGGAGCAATAAGATATCTTCTTACAGGGAACTTGCCTTTCACAAAAGAGATTTTAGATTTAAATAGAAGAAAACTAGAAGAAAGAGGAAAATTTGAAAATAGAAAAGTAGACTTCAAAATGACTATAGATGATGTTTATGCTGTGAGTAGAGGTAAGCTTATTGGGCGTAGGTAGAACTGCAGATTCCTGCAGTTTTTTTATTTTAAATGGATAATATTTAATTAAATATTGATAAAAATTAAAGATTACTTTAAGATAAGTAGTGTATAATTATTTTTAGAATTCGAGGTATACTATGTTTGGATATGTAGCAGCAAATAGAGAAAAACTGAATAAAGAACAGGAAATGTACTATAAGGCTTGTTATTGTGGTCTATGTAGAACTTTAGGCAAAGAACATGGAGCTAAAAGTAGGATTACTTTAAATTATGATATGACTTTTCTTGTACTTGTACTGTCGTCGGTATATAATATAAAGGTCGTGGAAAAAGGAGAGGAGAGATGTATAGCCCATCCTTTAAAAAAACACGACTACTGGTACAACTATATTACTAAGTATGCAGGCGATATGAACATTCTCCTTACTTACTTTAATTTCTTAGATGATTGGGAAGATGACAAAAGTTTACTTTCTTTAGCTGAAGCAAAGCTTTATAGGAAAGAATTTCAGAAAGTATCTAAAAAATATCCTCATAAGGTTGACTATATTAGAGAAAAGATTAAAGAACTTTCCAATATAGAAAAAAAAGGGATTATGAACCCCGACATACCGGGAAATACATTTGGGGACATATTAGGAGAAGTATTTGCTTACCAAAAACATGAATATAAAGATAAGCTAAGAGAATTTGGAAAATCTTTAGGTAAATTCATATATATAATGGACGCAGTTATGGATTTTAAAGATGATTTAAAAAAGGAAAGATACAATCCTATGATAGGAACACCGTCAAATATGTACAAGGATATACTAAATATTTTGATGGGGGATTGTATACGAAAATATGAAAATCTAAATATTGAAAAAGATAAAGAACTGATTGAGAATATACTGTATTCTGGAGTTTGGATTAAATACGAAATTAATAGACAAAAGATCAAAGAGAGGAAGAAGGACAATGAGAGATCCTTATGAAATTTTAGGAGTATCTAGAGATGCCTCAGACGCTGAAATATCAAAGGCATATAGAAAGCTTGCAAAAAAATATCATCCGGATTTAAATAACGGAGATGAAGGTTCGACTAAAAAAATGAGTGAAATAAACAATGCCTACGAGAATATAAAAAATGGAACTCCTTACGGTAAGGGTTATAATACAGGATATAGTAACGGAAGTAGTTTTGGTGATTTTGAATCTGTAAAAAGATATATAAGCGTAGGACAATATGTACAGGCACTGAATATATTGGGAAATATTTCTGATAAAAATGCCCAGTGGTATTACTATAGTTCTCTTGCTCAGGCTGGAGTTGGTAATAGGATAACTGCCGTAAACCATGCTCAGATGGCGGTAAATATGGATCCGTATAATCAGGAGTACCAAAGAGTATTAGATCTTTTACAAAATAGAGGGAGAACTTATCAACAGAGAAGCCAAAGCTTTGGAGGGTTTCAAGATATAGGTACAATGTGTGTAAGATTTGCACTATTAAATATGTTTTGCTGTTGGTGCTGTTAGAAAATAGAAAGGATTTATAAATGAATAATTTGAAGAATAAGTTTTTAGTATTTATGCAGGGAAGGTATGGAGTTGATGATTTATATAGATTCACTACAGGATTTGTATTCTTTTTAATAGTGGTAAATATGTTCATAAATTCCGGAACCTTGAATATATTGGTATGGGTTGTTTTAATATGGTCATTGTACAGAGTTTTTTCAAAGAATATATATAAAAGAAGATTAGAGAACAAGAAATTCATGGAAAAATTTGGAAATTCTGCAAAATCAAAGTTTATACTTTTAAAAAAGCGGATAAAGAATAGAAAAACTCATAAATATGTAAAATGTAAAAAATGTGGTAAAACTTTAAGATTTCCTAAAAAAAATGTAACAATGATAGTCAGATGTCCAAAGTGCGGAAGTAAATATAAGGTATAAAACAAGAATAAAAAAGGTGGAGATAAAAATATTTCCACCTTTTTTTTCTTTTTTTAGAATGCTGGTACTACTCCACCTTCGTAGTTTTCTTCAATGAAGTTTTTAACTTCATCAGATTGAAGGGCCTTTATTAATTTTTGAAACTTTTCTTCATTCTCTTCTCCGGACCGAACCACAACAATATTTGCATAAGGAGAGTCTTTACCTTCTATGATTACTCCATCCTTAGTAGGATTTAATCCTGCCTGAAGGGCAAAGTTTCCGTTTATTACAGCACCGTCTATTTCATCAAGAACTCTAGGAAGTGCTGCCGCTTCAAGAGCAGTAACCTTTAAATTTTTTGGGTTATCTACTATGTCTTTTTCAGTAGCTTCTAGTCCAGCACTTTCTTTAAGTTTTATAAGTCCATGTGATTCTAATAGGATTAATGCTCTACCACCGTTAACTGTGTCGTTAGGTATGGCTATTTCAGATTCTTGAGATATTTCTTCTATTGATGTAGATTCATTTAGATAAAGAGCCATAGGTTCAACGTGAATTGTGCCGATAGTTTTTAAATCTAAACCCTCAGCTGCAGCAAAATCATCTAAGTAAGGCTGATGTTGGAAAAAATTTGCATCTATTTCTCCATCAGCTAATGCAAGATTAGGTTTTACATAGTCTGTAAACTCTATTATTTCTAGAGTTATTCCTTGCTTCTCTAAATCATCTACTATTAAATTTACCAATTTACTGTGAGGTTCTGGAGTTACTCCTATTCTTATAAGATTTTCATCTGAAGAATTACCAGAACATCCGGCTAATACTGATATTAATAATACTATTATTAAGCTTAATGCTTTTGTTTTTTTCATTTTATTTCCTCCAATTATTTTTTATTAATCTTTGCAGATAATGTATTTCCTAAATATTGTATGGATTGTACCATTATTACTATTATTACAACTGAGGCTATCATAACGTCTGTTTCACGTCTGTAGTGACCGTATCTAATGGCTAAATCGCCTAGTCCACCACCACCTATAGCTCCAGCCATAGCTGAATAACCTATAATATTTATAATTGTTAAAGTTACACCCAAAATTATAGAAGGCATGGCTTCAGGAATCAAAACCTTACTTATAATTTGAGGTGTAGTTGCTCCCATGGAAAGGCTTAGTTCAATTACACCTTTGTCTACTTCCTTAAGACTGCCTTCAATAACCCTTGCTACAAAAGGTGCAGCAGCCACGGATAGTGGAACTATAGTTGCAGTTGTTCCTATTGATTTTCCCACTAAAAGAGTTGAAAGCGGAAAAATTACTATCATAAGGATTAAGAAAGGAAAAGATCTTAATACGTTTATAATACTATTGAGTATTTGATTGAACTTTGGTTTTTCCCAAATATTTTCCTTTTCTGTAACTACCAATAAAATACCTAATGGGAATCCTAGTAGTAGTGAAAAGATTGTTGAAAATGCTACCATATATAAGGTTTCAAGTAAGGACGGAATAACTAAATCAGCCATTATATCACCTCCACTGTTACATCTTGATTTTTGAAATAATTTAAAGCTTTTTCTACTTCCAATTCATCACCAGTTAATTCTAGAATTAGATGTCCAACACTTCTGCTTTGAAGTTTGTTAATGTTTCCTGAAAGGATGTTTATATCTATATTAAATACTTTAATTACCTGAGATACTATTGCTTTCCTAGTTGTTTTACCTAGGAAGCTTAGTCTTACTATTTTCCCTTTGAAATCATCAGGATTTATAATTTCTTCCTCTACACTTGTATGCATTGAGTTAATAAATTTGTGTGCAGTTTTTGTTTTTGGTTCTCTAAATAAGTTTTCCACAGTATTTGTTTCCACTATTTCGCCATTTTCCATAATGGCTGCTTTGTCACAAATTTCTTTAACAACTTCCATTTGGTGAGTTATCATTACTATGGTTATTCCCAATTCCTTTCTGATTTTATTCAAAAGTGAAAGAATAGACTTTGTAGTTTGAGGATCTAAAGCTGAAGTTCCTTCATCGCTTAGTAGTACTTTAGGATTGTTGGCAATAGCTCGAGCTATTGCTACTCTCTGCTTTTGTCCTCCACTTAATGTGGCAGGATAGGAATATTTTTTATCTTCTAATCCTACGTATTTAAGTAATTGATCGACTCTCTGCTTTATTTTATTTTTATCCATTTTAGATAAATGTAGAGAGAAGGCTATATTGTCATAGACTGTTTTTTGAGACAATAGGTTAAAGTGCTGAAATATCATACCTATATCTTTTCTAGTAATTCTAAGAGTTTCTTTGTCTAAGTTTGTAATATCAACTTCATCTATAAAAATTTGCCCTCTTGTTGGTTCTTCTAGTCGGTTAATACATCTTATGAGAGTTGATTTACCTGCACCGCTTAAACCTATAATACCAAATATTTCTCCTTGCTTTATGTTTAAATTTATATTTTTCACAGCTGTTAATTTTTCTTTTCCATTTGAAAATTCTTTATAAATATTTTGAATTCTAATCATTAAGTCACCTCGTAAAATTTTACATAAAAAAAACCTCTCGATAAAAGAGGCGGCCGTTCCTCTCTCATCTATCGATTTACTCGCAGGAATTGGCACCTTGTTATTCACAGGTTGCCGGGTTTCATAGGGCCTGACCCTCCACCACTCTTGATAAGAGTTTTTCTTATTTAATTTAGAACTAATAATAATACAATTAATTCTCTTTGTCAAGTCAATACTATTCTAAAAATAATTAGTCATATTGATTTTCTTTTTTAGGGAAGACGAATTGATATATGATTAAAACGGCTATTCCCAATGCCAACATAAGTTTGTATGAAGAATAATAACTTCCGGAAATGTCATATAAAGCTCCTACTATCATAGGACTGATGATACCTCCAAAACCTATAACTGCTGTTAAGAATCCATATATAGAACTGTAATCTAAACTTCCATATACCTTTGTAGTTATAATTGGGTTTGCTATAGTGTAAAAAGCTGTCCCTAATCCTGTGCCAGCTATTACTGCAAATAGGCCTATGTAATTTGTAGCATAAAGCATTCCTAAAGTCCCGATAATCAAAAATCCTACAGCTATACTGGTTGCAGTCCTAAGACCCAATCTGTCAAATAAATGTCCCAATACAATTTTACCTATGGCTAAAGATCCCATAGTTAAGGCTACGATATTTGCTGCGAAGGTTACAGAGTATCCAATATTTGTAAGATGGGGAGATATATTAAGCATAAGTGATATGCCTACTATAGATAAAAGAACAGAGGCTATGGATATCCCCCAAAATCTTGGAGTTTTAATAGCTTTGGATAAGGTAATTCCTGGAAGATCTTCCCTTGAATTTTCGGCTTCTTTTTCTATTTCTTTTGAACTCCCAAGAGGATATTCTCCAATATCTCTAGGTTTAATTTTTAAAACGAAAAATACAATGGGAATAATAAATATAGCCATTGTTATAGCTAAAAATTGATATGCTGATTGCCAGCTGTATTTTACGATTATGAATCCAACAATAGGATTAAAAACTAAACCACCAATGCCGCTACCCATAAAAGATATACCTACAACTAAACCTCTTTTTATATTAAACCAGTTGTTAAGTATTGCTGATAAAGGAAGTACACTTATAAGTATAATTGCAACGGTACTTATCGTATTTAAAACATAAAGCATAATTGTTGAATTTATATAACTATGGAGAAAAAAGCTTACTACAAGTAAAATACTGCATATTTTCATTACATTTATCATTTTGAATCTTTTGAAAATTATTGCAGAGGCTAAAGATATTAGTAGTTGAGTTAAGGACCTTAGAGTAAAGGTGAAATTCATAGTTTTTCTAGATATTTCTAATGCTTCACTAATTGGTTCTATAAATAGGCTCGAGGTGTTAAATACTATTCCCCATCCTAAAGCCATAATCAAAAAAGAAGAGGCTACTATAACCCATCCGTAAAATATTTTGTTTTTCATTAAAACACTTCCTAATTTTCTATTTATTATAGTTTAACAGTTTTATAGTAAAAATATCAACATATTTTTTATTTATTGAATATTAAACCTTCTTTACTATAGACCCCTATCATTGTAAAATCAGTTCAAACATAGTATAATTAGAAAAAAGAAAGAGGATTTTATGGATGTTAATAATTTAAAATATATAGAAAAATTTAATAATGATAAATTGTATAATAGCTATGAGTATTTTGGATCTCACTTAAGCTCAAGAAAAGGTGAAAAAGGTGTTTTGTTTAGAGTATGGGCACCTAATGCTTGGAAAGTATCCCTAGTTGGTACTTTTAATTACTGGAACGATGAGTCAGATATAATGGAAAAAATTGAAGGGACAGGTATATGGCAATATTTTTTTCCCAACATCGAAGAAGGGGAAGTATATAAATATAAAATATTTACTGGAAATGGTGAAGTGAATTACAAAGCTGATCCTTATGCATTTTACTCTGAACTTAGACCAGATAATTCTTCGGTAGTAGTAGATATAGATAAGTATAAATGGCAAAATAAGGATTGGAAAAAGAAAAGAAAAAAGAAAAGTCTTTGGGATAAACCTATAAATATATATGAAGTCCATGCTGGCTCTTGGAGACAGAAGGATAACGGAGATTATCTAAGTTACAGAGAATTAGCCAACGAGTTGGTAGCCTATATGAAGATAATGAAATACAACTTTCTGGAACTTATGCCTGTAATGGAGCATCCTTTAGATGAATCTTGGGGTTATCAGATTACAGGGTATTATTCTATTACAAGTAGATATGGTAAGCCCGAAGATTTAATGTATTTAGTAGATAAATGTCATCAGTCAGGAATAGGAGTGATTTTCGATTGGGTACCCGGGCATTTTTGTAGAGACGATCATGGGTTGATGAATTTCGATGGTTGGGAACTATACGGAGGTATAGATCATCCCAACTGGGGTACTAAGAAATTTGATTTTTCAAAAAGAGAAGTCAAAAACTTCTTGATTTCTAATGCACTTTTCTATTTTGAAAAATATCAAATAGATGGCATAAGAATAGACGGTGTAACTTCTATACTTCAATTAAACTTTGGAATGGAAGGTTCCTATTATAAAAATAAGTTTGGAGGAACAGAAGATTTAGATGGTATAGAATTTTTAAGAGAGTTAAATACAAAGGTATTTAAAGAATATCCTTATGCAATTATGGCAGCAGAAGAATCAACAGATTGGCCTTTAGTTACATATCCAGTGGATAAAGGAGGACTGGGATTTAACTATAAGTGGAACATGGGATGGATGAATGATACTTTGGATTATATAGAACAAGATCCGATTTACAGAAAGTCCCATCATGAAAAAATAACCTTCTCTATGCATTATGCCTTTAGCGAGAATTTTATACTTCCACTTTCTCACGATGAAGTGGTTCATGGTAAAAAATCTTTAATAAATAAATCCTATGGAAGTTATAAGGAAAAATTCAAAAACCTTAAACTTCTCGCTTTATATCAAATAACCCATCCTGGGAAGAAATTAAACTTTATGGGAAACGAAATAGGTCAGTTTATGGAGTGGAGATTTTATGAAGAGTTGGAGTGGTTTTTATTAAGTTATCCGGCACATGACTCTCATAGAGAATTTATAAAAAAATTAAACTCTATATATTTAAAAGAAAATGCTCTCTGGTATAAAGATGACAGTTGGGATGGTTATCAGTGGATAGACCCAGACAATAGAGACCAGAGTATATACAGCTATATTAGAAAAGGTAAGAAAGATTACATAATAACTATATTAAATTTCACCCCGGTAGCTTACGAAAAATTTAGGATAGGAGTGCCGGAAAAAGGAGAATACAGAATAATATTGAATTCTGATGATAAAGAATACCAAGGTGCAGGTTTGAAAAATAAAAGATATACAAAAGCAGAAAAAATTAAGATGCACGGTTTTGATTATTCAATAGAAATAAAATTATCTGGTTTAACTGGATTATTAATAAAGAAAAAAGCTGAAAGAAAGAGGAAGAGGAAATAATATGTTTACAAACAAAGAAAATTTTAAAAAACAGTATTTAGAGAGATTTAAAGAAGTAACAGGAGAGAGTTTTGAGAACAGCAGCATGCAGGAAAAATACAATGTTTTGGCATCTCTAATAATGAAGCATGCCAATTCTTACTTAGCGGATACAAAATCAAGAATGGATAGAGATAACAACCAAAAAAGAGTATACTATTTTTCAATGGAATTTTTAATTGGGAAACTTTTGATAATGAATCTTTATAATATGGGTATATATAAAATAGTTAACGAAGGATTAGAAGAACTAGGATTGGATTTAATAGAAGTAGAGAATATAGAATTAGATCCTGGACTAGGACATGGAGGTCTCGGAAGATTGGCAGCTTGTTTTATGGATTCCTTAGCATTCTTGAATATTCCTGCAGTAGGAATGGGTTTGAGATACAGATATGGTTCTTTTCAACAAAAAATTGTTGATGGTCAACAGGTTGAACTACCAAATAGGTGGCTTCAAAACGGATATCCTTGGGAGATTAAAAAAGCATCTAAATCTGAAATTATTAAATTTTACGGCAAAGTAAAGGTGGAAAGAATTGAAGATAGGTTACAATTTATTCAAGAAGATTACGAGGCTGTGACAGCAGTTCCTTATGATATACCTCAGATTGATTTTGATTCAAATGATGTAAATTACATAAGACTGTGGAGTGCAGAAAATGCCTATGGTTTTGATTTAGAATCCTTCAATAATGGCGATTATCTTAAAGCAGTAAAAAACAAGGCAAATGTAGAAGCAATTACCCATGTTTTATATCCTAATGATTCGAATTACAAAGGTAGATTGCTAAGACTAAAACAACAGTACTTTTTTGTAAGTGCTGGACTTAAAAGCATAATAAGAAGATATAAAAGAAACAATGATAATTTTGATAAGTTGCCGGAAAAGATACAAATTCAAATTAATGATACTCATCCCTCTCTGGTAATACCTGAATTTATGAGAATTTTAATCGATGAGGAAGGTTTTGACTGGGATTATTCTTGGAAATTAGTAACTAATGTATGTGCATATACCAACCATACAATATTAACAGAAGCTTTAGAAAAATGGCCTGTAGATATGATGGAAAATCTTCTTCCGAGAATTTATTTAATAATAGAAGAGATAAATAGAAGATTTATAGAAAATGCTTTACCTATAGAAAAGGATATAAAGATGAGAAACGCTATTTTGAGAGATGGACTTGTTCATATGGCTAACCTTGCTGTGATAGGTTCTAAATCAGTAAATGGAGTTTCTGCTTTGCATTCCGATATTATTAAAAATGAAACCTTTAAAGAACTTTATCAACTCTATCCTTGGAAGTTTAACTCCAAGACTAACGGAGTTAGCCATAGAAGATTTTTACTTAAAGCAAATCCACATCTAAGTAATTTTTTAACCGATGCTATAGGTAGTCAATGGCAAAAAGATGCTGCTAAGTTAGAGGAATTAGAAAAGCACTTTAAAAATAGGGATTGCACAGAAGATCTTTACGAAGCAAAGAGAAAAAACAAGGAAAGATTAGCTGAATATATAAAGAAAAAGCAGAATATAGATATAGATGTAGATTCTATTTTTGATATACATATAAAAAGAATACATGAGTATAAAAGACAACTTATGAATGCATTACATATAATATATTTATACGATAAGATTAAAAATGAAGGAATGAAAATACATCCAAGAACATTTATTTTCGCTGGTAAGGCAGCTCCAAGCTACAATATGGCAAAAAAAATTATTAGATTGATAAATAGTTTGGCGGATATTGTAAATAAAGATAAAGATGTTAACAAATATTTAAAAGTAGTTTTTCTAGAAAACTTTAATGTATCTCTAGCAGAAATACTTTATCCAGCAGCAGATGTTTCCGAACAGATTTCGACAGCGAGCAAAGAAGCCAGCGGCACTGGAAATATGAAATTTATGATGAATGGTGCTCTTACTGTGGGAACTTTAGACGGAGCAAATGTAGAGATAGCAGAAAGAGTTGGAGAAGATAATATATTTATATTTGGATTAAGGTCTGAAGAAGTAATTAACTACTACAACGAGGGAGGATATTGCTCCTATGACACTTATAACTCAAACCCGGAATTGAAGAATGTAGTAAATCATTTAATCAATGGTTTTTTCTATGATGATATAGGAGAATTTGAAGAAATATATGAAAATTTAGTAAATCACAATGATACTTACTTTGTATTAAAAGATTTTGAATCTTATATGAAGGCACAAAGGAAAATAGAAAAAACCTATAAAAATAAAAAACTGTGGTTTGATAAAACCTTGAAAAATATTTCTCGTTCAGGATATTTTTCAAGTGATAGAACAATAAAAGATTATGATAGAGACATTTGGAAGGTAAAAAAATAATAGGAGGTAGTTTATATGACAGATACTAAATGTATTGCCATGCTCCTAGCTGGAGGGCAAGGAAGTAGATTAAAAAAGCTTACAAAAGATAACGCTAAACCTGGGGTAATTTTCGGCGGGAAGTACAGAATAATTGATTTTAGTCTAAGTAATTGTTTTCATTCTGACATTTTTACGATAGGTGTATTGATACAGTATAAACCTTTAATACTGGGAAGATATATAGGGAATGGAAGTTCCTGGGCTTTAGATAAAATTGACCAGGGTATATATATCTTGCCTCCTTATGCAGATAAAAAGGGAGAAAGATGGTATAAAGGAACAGCTCATGCCGTATATCAAAATATAGAATTTATAGATATGTATGATCCTGAATATGTTTTGGTACTTTCAGGAGATCATATATATAAAATGGATTATTCGCAAATGCTTGATTATGCTGAAAAGAAAGATGCAGATCTAACAGTTTCTGTAATGGAAGTAGATTGGAAAGATGCAAGTCGTTTTGGTATTATGAACTTAGATGAAGATAACAAGATAATAGAATTTGAGGAAAAACCTGAAGAACCTAAGAACAATATGGCTTCCATGGGTATATATATATTTAAATGGAAAGCTTTAAGAGATGCTCTTTTAAGGGACGCTGCAGATGAGGATTCTATGCATGACTTTGGTAAAAACGTAATACCTATGATGCTAGAAGATAAAAGAAAGGCATATGCATTTTCTTTTGATGGATACTGGAGAGATGTAGGTACAATAGAAAGTTATTACGAGGCAAACATGGATTTATTAAAAGAAAGAGAAGACTTTAACCTTTATTCTAAGAGTATGAGGGTTTATTCCAACAACATAAATAGTCAACCACACTACGTAGGACTCTATGCTTCAATAAATAATAGTTTGATATGCGATGGTTGCATAATAGAGGGAACAGTAAATAATTCAATACTTTCTTATGATGTAAAAATCGGTAAAAATGCAATTGTAAAAGATTCAATAATTTTCAGTAATGCTGAAATAGAAGATGGTGCTGTAGTTGAAAAGACTATCATTGGAGAAAATATGAGAATTAAGAAAAATAAGAGAATAGGAAGTATTGACTCTGATGAGATTACGGTAGTAGGATAGGAGGATAAGATGAAAAAAATAGCAGGAATTATCATAAATTGTCCCAATCAAAACAACCTAGAAGCAATGACTCATCACAGAAGCATACATACCGTACCTTTTGGTGGGAAATATAGACTTATAGATTTTCCTCTCTCAAATTTTGTAAATTCAGGTATTAGAAAAATAGGAGTGATAGGGTCATATAAGTATAGATCATTAGCTGATCATTTAGGCTCAGGAGAAGATTGGAATTTGAGCAGTAAAAGTAATGACTTATCAATACTACACGGTGGTAAAAATAAAAAGATAGGTGAAATTACCAGAATAAGTATACAAGATCTTATCGATAATAAAGCTTTTTTTAGAAAAATAGCAGATACAACAGATCATATTTTACTTAGTAACTGTAACTCAATTGCAAACATGGACGTAGAAGAAATATTTGAACTTTATAAAGAGAAGAATGCTGATGTAGTAATGGTTTACAAACCAAATTATACATCGGACGATTTATATAAGGGAGTTGGCGTTGAGGTAGAAAGAGATGGAACAATAAATAAAATTCTAAACAACTCCCATGAATGTATGGATCATTTCAACCTTTATGCAGGAATGATGTTTATCAAAAGAAAACTCCTTGAAGATATAATTGAAGATGCTGAAGAATCAGGAGAGTTGGATTTGATAGATGTAGTACAAAGCAATTTGGATAGACTAAAGGTTTATGGCTATCCGATGGAAGGTTATTTGAAAATAGTCAACTCTTTAAAGTCATATTTTGATGCTTCTATGTACCTTCTAGATCCTAAAATCCAAAAAGAGCTTTTTTATAGCAATAGAAGGATATACACAAAAACAAAGGATAATCATCCTACTAAATACAACGAAAAATCAAAGATAAAAAACTCTATTATAGCTAGTGGTGCACATATAAATGGAACCGTAGAAAATAGTATAGTTTTTAGAGAAGCAACTATAGCAGAGGGTGTAGTTATAAGAAACAGTGTTATAATGCAAAATTGCGTAATAGAGAAAAATACAGAGATAGTAAACGGAATACTTGATAAGTATGTTAGAGTAACAGAGGGCAAGGTTTTGAAAGGTACAGAAGAAAAACCACTGCTTATCAAAAAAGATTCAGTAATATAGGAGGCGATTTTATGAAAGTTTTATTTGTGGCTTCAGAGGTTAAGCCTTTTGCAGCTAGTGGAGGATTAGGCGATGTAGCTGGTTCGCTACCAAAGATGATGAACAAAAAAGGGCAGGATGTTAGAGTTATAATGCCTCTATACAGAGATATACCTGAAGAATTTAAAAAAGATATGGAAAAATTAGGAAAATATAAAGTAGAACTTAACTGGAGAAAACAAAGTGCACAAATATATAAATTAAAAAGAGATGGAGTTATTTACTATTTTGTAGGAAATGATTACTACTTTGAAAGAGAAGGTTTATACAAACATTATGATGATGCTGAAAGATTTATATTTTTTTCTAAAGCAGTTTTAGAATTCATACCAAAATTTGATTTTTGGCCGGAGATTTTACACTGTAATGATTGGCATACAGCGATAATTCCTTATTTGTTAAATAAGCAGTATAAAGTACATTATCAAGATTTAAAAACCTTGCTTACAATTCACAATATTAAATTCCAGGGAATATATGGAGTAAATACTGCCTATGAAATCTTAGGTTTAAAACCAGAAGAGA
>Ga0209948_1000270_pt1 | contig 15781 bp, 9 predicted proteins | sample SalPonR2_C_D2_MG_FD_185709 | JGI IMG/M metagenome (GOLD analysis project Ga0209948, IMG submission 185709) | Salt pond soil microbial communities from South San Francisco under conditions of wetland restoration - Salt Pond MetaG R2_C_D2_MG... ... | reverse complement strand
CATAAAATACAACCTCCGAATACCATTCATTATCCCAGCCATAACAGCGGCTGATCACATGAGCATACATCAATTTATCATTGCCATCAATCCTTAAAATTTCTGGTGCTTCAGGAGTGCTGCTGGTTATCTTATAATCATAATATTGGGAAAGAAGATCATTATGCGAAAGAGGATAATAATCAGGATGCAATGTGCCATCCGGACTAAAAAAATCAGTCACTAGATTTGGATCTACCTCGGGACTCTGCTTTTCAAATATACTTTTACTATAAACGGTATCGGCAGGATCAAAAGCAGGATAAAACTCATGAACATCTCCCGAAGGTGAACCTTGAGACTTATAGGCCCCGGAAATGCTTGCTAGTGTATCTCCATCAACTACTGCTCCCAGCCAAAACCCGCTGTAAGCCAAAAAAGTATTATTACTTCCTTTGGGATAGTTTAAAGCATGAGGAAATCCAGCTACATCTACAAAAGCTGGTTGTGGAGAGCCAATATTTCCATAAACAATTTTAATATTATTTATATCCTGGTACTTAAAATCTACATTGGAAGGAGGAAATGTTTCCTGAGCAAATATTGAAGTAACAGTTATCAGAAATACAATAATAAGATTAGATAAATATTTTGTTAGCAAGTTACATTTTCTAATCATCTACTAAATACCCTTTAATTGGATTTTATTTTTATACCTAATCTTATTAATCTTGACTAATTAGATGTATATTGTTATGAATCTAATTTCTTCATCCTAAAAGTATCAACTTCCGGGGTTGTGTGTTCTCTTTCCATTATTTTTTTAATCTTTGAAACTATATCAGGATATTTGTCAGCTAGATCTTCTTGTTCTTGTAAATCTTTTTGAAGATTATATAATTCTATATCCATATTACCCTTCTTTTTAATATTTTTTCTTAGGCCTTTCCATTGGCCCATTCTAACTGCTTGTTGCCCACCATAGCCCGGGAACTCCCAATATAAATATTTATGTTTTTTCTGCTTGCTCTTACTTAAAAGTGTATCTAAGAAACTGATTCCATCGGAATTTTTAGGTTTTTTAACATTCGCTAGCTCACAAAAGGTAGGCAAAACATCCTGAAATGCTGATATATGATCAGTTTCGGAATTGGGTTTAATTTTACCAGGCCAATGAGCAATCATTGGAACTCGTATACCACCTTCATGTAAAGATCCTTTTGTAAAACCCTGTTTTTCTAAAAAAGGCCCAGCACTATTAAACCATTTGGTATCAGCACCGCCAGTATAGGTAGGTCCATTATCTGAACTAAAAATTATCAGAGTATCCTTATAAAGGTCCAGTTTTTTCAATTTTTTTACCAGCTTTCCAATATTTTCATCCAGATAAGAAATCATAGCTGCATAGGTAGCACGGGGATAGCGACATGGTAAGTAACCATGGTCTCCTGTATAAGGCTTCTCATCGCCAAATTTTTCTCTATAATAGTCTACCCATTTTTTCGGAGCTTGCAGGGCAACATGGGGTATAGGGGAAGCCCAATAAAAGAAAAAAGGATTGGATCTATTTCTTTCAATGAATTTATCCATTTCCTGAAACATTAATTCAGGTGCATAATCATTGCCTTTATATTTACTATAGCTCCCTATATCTCTGGGATCAGATTTCTCATCCAATTTTTGATGTGGTTTGATTAATTTGTTATCTAGGATATCTTTCTTCCCATTTTTCCACAGGTGTGGGGGATAATATGAGTGCGCCATTCTCTGACAAATATATCCATAGAAAAAATCGAAACCCTGGTTATTAGGAGATCCTTCGGAATGAGGCGGACCAAGACCCCATTTACCAATACTTCCAGTCTTATATCCACCTTTTTTTAATAACTCCGGTATTGTTATCTCTTCGTTCTGTATTGGTCGTTGCCCTTCCAAAGATGGCTGCTTTATCATTTTTTTAAAATTCCAGATATCTCCTCTTGATCGCATCTCATCATTACCCCGAATATGCGCATGTCCGGAATGCTTATCCGTTAAGAGTACACATCTAGATGGAGCTGAAACAGGGGAACCAGCATAATGTTGAGTAAATTTCATTCCTCCTTCTGCAAGCTTATCAATATTAGGAGTCTCTATTTTTTCCTGGCCATAACAACCTAATTCTCCATATCCTAGATCATCTGCAAGAATATAAATTATATTGGGTTGTGCTGTTTGTCTTGATATATTCTTACACCCTGCCAGACTTAAAGAGGCAAATGTCGTTCCTATTTTTTTTAGAAATTCCCTTCTTTTCTGCTCCATAAATGTCTCCAATTATTTAATTATACTCATATTGATTGGAAGTATATTGGTGATATAAACTGCTTGAATTCATCAATATATTTTATAGCATCCGCCCTGTCATTTTATAATGCTAAAAGTAGTAATAAATTTAAACATAAGCCTGAGGATTAAGATGCTCAACTTCAAACAATTTTTGAGCTTCTAGCATAGCCACACCTAAGGCACCTTCTTTTATACCTAAATTTGAAGTTACAAATTCTAAATTTTCATTAATATGGGGCATAGAATATTTCATAGTCGAAGACTGAACAAGATTAACTATGGAAGATTTTGTTGCAATTTGCCCACCAAAAATTATTAATTCTGGATTTAAAATATTTATCATTTGAGCAAGTGCTTGTCCAATATATTTTGCTCCTTCTTCTAAGATCTCAAAAGCAAATTGATCTCCTTCCTTAACTGCCTCTACTATCATTTTTGTATCAATGACTTCCAGGTCATCTCCGGCTTTTTGTTTTATTATTGTCTCTGCTCCATTTCTTATTTTTTCCCTTGCTATATTAGCCAAAGCTCTTCCTGAAGCGTAAGTTTCTAAACATCCTTTTTTTCCACAATAACATAAATTACCATCCGGTTCAACTTGTAAATGACCAAACTCCCCCGCAAAGTAGTCACTACCATAATAAAGTTTTCCATCGATTATTATACCGGATCCAATTCCCCAACCCAAATTAATACAGATCACATTATCTCTCTCTCGTGCTGCTCCAAACCATTTTTCCCCTAATGCCATAGCTTTAGCATCATGTTCAATGTGAACAGGTTTTTGAAGTTTGTTATGTAATACCTCTTTTAATGATTTATTTTCAAAATTAAAATAGGTCCGGGTCTCCCCTTTTGGGCCCTGGACAATCCCGGGAATTGAAAAACCAAGCCCTAAAATTTTGTCCCATTCTACTTTAGTATTTTCTAGTACTTTTTTGATTTTTGAGATTAATTTTTCAATGGTTTCCATCTTTGTACTATTTATATCTACAGACTTAGAAATAGTACTTTTAACTATATTTTGAGCAAGGTCAATTACTACTATTTTTGTGTTAACCCTTCCAATATCCACTCCTAAAATATATCCCGCATCGCCATTTAATTTATATACAGAGGGCGGCCGTCCAGCTTTTTTCTGTACCTTATCCTTTACCTCAACAACATATCCTTGTTCCTGTAATGTATTTACAATAGAAGATACGATTGGCAAACTTATACCAGTATTGTTTTTTAAATCAGTTAAGGAAAGCGACTTATTATCTAGAAGGGCCCTTAAAATTAAATTTCTTCGGATTTTATTCTTTCGTTTTACTTTTCCCATTTCTTTTTATTACTCCCATCTAGTTATTTTTGATTAGTATTTAATTTATTAAAAATATTAAAAAACACAATGTCAAATTTATACTTATAATTTACAATTACTTTCTAAATTTTTATGCTAAGCAAATACAAGGGAAAAGTAAACAGTAGTTCACTAAATTATCTTCTAAGTGGAATAGAATATATCTAATTTTATTAAAATTCATGCTTCTTTCCTTTGTTCATCTTTACCTGATTCTATTATATACTTATCCACCCAAAATACAATAACTCCTAAGACTGCCTGTGTCGATATCATAGATATATAAACATTAATACCAAAACTGATAACCAAATCTAATAATAATGCTCCTGGTACAGCAGCAGCTATCCAGCGTAAAACATATAGAAAATAAGATTTCCAAAAATTGTTCATTTTTCTTCCTCTAACTTTTTGATCTCCCGATATACTAACTGTTTTTCCTTTATCATTCTTTTATTTATCTTATCAGTAAAATTAAATTTATTTTGCTAATTTACCTACCTCCCTTCTAAAAGTTTATTAAAATAAGGGGATTCAACAATAACTACACAATTGTATCGACTCTTTACTATGGTAGCTCTGAAAAATCTATACTTGGATGTTTTCCAGTAGATTCTCTTTTGAATCTTTTACCAATCTCTGTTCTATTATTAAAAAAACCACAATTTTTTAAGAAGAAATCATTCTTGTTTGCTATTCCCCCTGCATAATCTAGTCTTGCTTTTTTTCTTGCTGTATTGTCCGCAGTAAAACGAACTTTATCCAGTTCATACCAATTTCCCTTGCTATCTCTTACCCACTGGTTTTTATAATAAGCCTTTCTGGAAATATTACCCTGACTAGGAATAAAATTTTCTAGGAAAGAATGCAATCCTCCTAAATAAGTACCTGTTTTTGGTCTTCGAAAGCTTGCTATTAATTCCCATTTTCCAATTTCAGGAGCATAAAAATAGGCAGTATAATCAGTTGAATTATTCTTAGAGGGGACTCCTTTAAGTAAAAATCTATATGTGTGTCCTGCCTTCCATAAATACTTCCGAAAACTCTGGCCGCCTGAGCCTTCATTACCAAATTTTCCGGCCTGAACATTTGGGCCTTTTTTCAATAATTTTATTCTAGAATCCTTTGGAATCTCCTCTGGATCATCCGTTTCATAGGGACTCCATACAGAGAAGAGAATTCTTCTCTCATCTTTCGAATTAACCTGGATTCCAAAATACCCATTTCTAAAACCATTCGCCATGAAATATGATCCAATAACATCTTCTCCCTTTGGTACTTCAATTTCATTATAAAACCAAGTTACCTTTTCTGTTTCCTGCGGTTCTTGATAGTTTAAATGAACCGAAGGCCCTCTTCTTCCAAAATAATATTCATCCTCTACAAAGTGTGATTTCCCTTGAGCAGCTTCTCCCCCAATCAATAGATCAGAGATTTGGGCAAAATTACTTGAAGTTTTTTCTAATCCTTGAATATCGATAGACTGATATCCTGACTCATTAATATTAAAACTACCTATAGGAATAGTATCATAGGAAGTGTTGGCAATCGTTACCTTTTTAGTATTATTATTAAAATTGTATTTAATTTGAGATTTACCTGAGTCAACTTTTGCTCGACAGGCTATTTTAAGTTTCCCCTTTTCACCAATCTGAAAATATGTTCTTATTTTGGTATTTCTATTCCTCCAGTTTTGCAAGCCATTAGACCTAAACATATTTCTAAAGTTGTTCTCACCCTGAATGACCCAGCTGTTTCCTCTAAGTGGAATCGATTGGTTAAATTGATCTACTTTTATATTATTCTCTGTATCACAACCTATAAATATTAAAATTGTAAAAGTAATATAAATTGGATATTTAAAAAATTTGGTTCTCATAAATTACCACCCATAATTATAATCATTAACATGAGCCAACTGAAAAAAGTAATAAAAACTGTCTTTCTGAGCGGAGTCGAAGAATAAATATCACCTTTTCTCGTCCATGGTTCGACTCCGCTCACCATGACAATTTTATCGATTGACCCATTTTTGCAGTTATCTCATTAACATAATTTTTTCATTTAATTTGTAAGATTATCTTATTAAATGTCTTATCCCATTAAAATTGCTTAATTATTAGACCTCTTCTTATTTTCAAGGATAATATATTAGAACTTTCCTTTTAAAAACGAGCCCTTACATCTTCATTTTTATACATCTATACTACAACTGCACACTCATCAAATTTTACCTCAAATATAGAATTTAGTTGAAATAATTTGCTAAATTATTATACCCTGCTTTTTGCCATATTATTTCAATATAATCATCTAGAATATTCCAGCTCCAATCATCTTGCGCCTCAATTTTTGCACCCTCTAGATAGATCATCTTGATATTTTCCTGGAGATTATTTTCCTTGATCAATAAGCAGAAGAGTAAGGATAAAAGAATAATAATTATACCAAGTTCTTTTTTCATACTTTATTCTCATTAATTTTATACTCAGATAAGAACACCTATCCCAGAATAGATACTTACTACTATAGAATTATTTAATTAATAACATTTTTTTAACGAGACTTTGATTATTCGATTTTAACTTATAAAAGTATATACCACTGGACAAAGAGTTGGCTGTGAAAGTAGTTTCATGTCTACCTGCAGATTTGTTTTGGTTATCAATCAGAGTGCTTACTTTATTACCTTTTAGATCATAGACAATTAGACTTATTCTTCTACTCTTCGGTAAAGAATAACTCAGTTGAGTAGAAGGGTTGAATGGATTGGGATAATTTGAATTCAATTTGATTTCAGAGGGCAGATTACTTCGCGCACCTTTCTCGCTAATACTTGTATAATTTTTAATAGTTACTGGGTTCGAGTTCCAGCTATTATATCCAAAAATTGACCTGGTAATCAAGCGCACATAATACTTTTTATTTTTCTCCAGATCAAGACCGCTGATTTCATATTCTCTGTGACTTAAGGTCCTGAACCTATCCTTTGGTTGAAGAGGGTTGGGGTCATAATCATGAGGATATAATTTTCCCGTTTTATATACTGAGTTGTTCATGTCTTCATCAGAATATATTCTTATTTCAAAATGTTCTTGCGCTGCCCATTTTTTATTATCATACTCCCAGCTAATTTCAAAAGTAGAATCATCTACATTGGAAGCTCTGACATTAGTTAGACCAGGACTTTTGGGTTTGTCGATATTTTGATTTGGAGTAAAATGCAAAGTTGTACCACTAGAAGTCCTATCCTCGGGATTAAAATCACCCCCAGTTGCTAGCCAAATCTTATGCCCGTCACGTACTTCTGCTTGAGTATTTGGGTCATGCGGAGTTGGAGTCTCTGTCTCATCATCATTGATGGAATAATAAGCTTTATCATATATTTTCCATTCAGTACTTGCGTAATATTTTTTTCTGGCATTATAGAGATAATTGGAACGAAAGTTTTCTCCAGTTTGGGCCCAATCCTCAACAAAGGCATGTACATCTCCAGCATATTCTTGACTACCCTGATTATCTTTGCGCCAGAGAGTGGCCATATGAGTCCAATTTTTTTCTTCAAAATTATAGATCCAAAAATCTCTATAAGCACCGTCAATACTGTCATATTTCCCATGTCGGTATTTTATCGCAACTCTATAGGGCTGATTTTTTTTCCAAGCATACTTTCTTGATGTTTTTACTCCTGTACCTTCATTTCCAAATCCACTTCCATCAACATGGTATCCACACCATACTATTCTAGCCCGTTTTTCGGGAGGGACCTCCTGTTCATCCCCATCCACATAATCCCAGAGTGAAAAATGAGCAGTATGATAGGAACCATGATCTTGAAATCCACAGTAACCACCAGAAAAATTTATAAAAGCATAGTAAGTAGATTGTGAAGAAGAATCAATCATTACATCTGTCATTAACAAATCTGCCTTTTTATTTTGGTCATCTTGAAAAGTAAGATGAAGTGAACTAGCCCATCCATCGCTATTTTCTCCTTCCTGAGCGAATATGAAGGTAACCGAAATAATTAATAATAAAATTAGTATTTTTCTTATTACTCCAGGCTTCATTCTTTGTCTCCATTTTTTACTAAATAAATTTATTTTTTTACTGATTTAAACTGTTAAAAATTATATCAGTGTACTCTGTATTATTCATTATTTGATGTCGTTTTAAAAAACAAATAGTTGATAATAATTCATATTGAACGTTTTACCAGATAGCTTCGATGAAAGAGTAAAACCATTGAAAAAAAATTGATTAATTTTCCTTTTATCTCACCAATTACTCCCTCACCGAAAAATCTTATGCCCCATTGAAGCGCTTAGAATAAGGGCAGTTTCTAGTTTTTGACCCTATTGAGTTTCTTTTACTATTCTGGCATTGGCCCAATCAGCATGGTCACCATTAATATCATCCCCACCATCATTTACTCTTAATTTAATTCTATTCGCTCCGATAATATTAATTTTTACTTTAACGGGATCATTTCCAGTTGATAAAATGTCACTCTTATAAGCTGGTTCATCCTTAAACCCATCTCCATTATCAATATATATCTCAAATTGTCCTGTACCATTTGTCTCATCATCCATGCCTACAGTTGCTCTAAAATACTTACCATTAAATTTTTCTATATTGTAAATGATTTCGGATTCAGCATGTGTGCCTAAACCTTTTTCATACTCTTTCTCATTCAATGAAATATTATTGCCATTTACAGTTTTATCCTGATTTAGATTACCCCAGTCCTGAGTAGCCTGAGAAGGAGTATAATTACTGAGATAAAAAACTTTTTGATCAGGATCAAGATTAGTGGTAAAGTTGACAGCGACTTTTTTAGTTTTTTCAGGAGATTCTATCTCTATAACACCATTGTAATCAGTAGAGTATGCGAGAGTATCAGTATCAATTTCAAATTTAATTTCAGAATTTCCCTGGTACTCCTGCTTGGTGAAAACAAAAAATTTCGGTTTAATCTTTAGCCAGTCTTTATTATCAACTATTTTATAATTTGTTTCCTGGGGCGCCTGGACATTAATACTAAAGTTATGGGAATTTCCTTTTTGTATTTTTCCTATCTCAATATCAGATGTATTAAGTTTTAAACTATTTTTATATTCTTTTACAGGCTCTATTTCAATCACTTTAACCTGCCAGGGATCCAGTGAAGTTGAAATATTTTCACCATATTCATAACGGCCAATCATCTTTTCTTTGACATTGCTATATTCCGATACTTTGTTTATTTCTACTTTATAGGGCTGATTTTGTGTTTTTGGTAAACCTGATTCTGTATCTAGAGGAATATCTATACCACGAACATTTCCAGTCGGATTACGTACTATCACAATTCCACTATCTTTTTTAAAATGTGACCAATAATAGGGTTTATGGCCACTGGGTCCCCCACTCATAACGGGCTGTTGTGTCAAAATGTCCCAATTCGAATCAGACCAATCAATAACATCTGCCAGGGCATCCCAGTATTTTTGATTCATTTCTGTTACGTAAATTTCACTCCACATTACCCCTCTAGCATAGTAGAGAATGGCATTATCTATATGTTCCTGTAAAGTACAATATAAACCACTTTCAGGATCACTGCTAGAAATTATTCCGTGTGTCATATAACTTGTTTGAGGAATAAACCAGTTCATACAATGTTTCCAGTGATATTCATCCCTGCCACTCATTCTCATTTGAGCTTTGGTGGGCTCATCATTACCAGTATAATTTTTTATATCCCCTCCAAAACTTTCCCATAAAATATCATTAGTATTCAACCACCAGGGACTATGATTAATTTCAGTTGTCAAATAATAAAACAGTTCAGGATTCACTTCTCTGACTGATTTGATCATATCTATCATTCCTTCAACAGTAGCTTCTGTACCGTATTTCATATTCGGTAAATGATTATGTCCTTCTTTGTCACATCCGATATATGCAAAATCAGCCTTAAAACTAGTAACCCCCATTTTGACTAATTCTTTCATGCGTGCTTTTTTGTCTTTGTATATTTTATGTCCTGGTGCAAGACACAAACTCCAATTTGTACCTGTTTCCCATCCATTTTTTTTATAAAATTCCTTTTCACTATTCCTTTCTGATAGACCATATTGTCCACTTAAGGGCATCCACAAATGAAGATTGCAGTTATACTTATCCAGAGATCTTTGCAATTTACTATTCGGTCCCAGCCCATCGGGTATATATTCCTCATTCAATTCCCACATCGTATTTCTATCTTGCCAACCATCATCCACAACAAATCCATCTAATTCAATATTCCGTTCATAGAGTGGTTTAACATGGGTTTCAATTGCCTTTAATAGAGAATCCTGCCTTTGATCATAGGCAAGTAAGAACCAGGTGTTATAAACTTTAATATTTCTAACTTCAGTATTTCTGTATTCATCTATATATTTTAAAAAGTAATCCTTATTTCTTTTTAATGGTTGATCTGGACTTGCTCCAAGGACAGCTTTTTTGCTAGTATAATGTTCTCCTGGCTCAAGAAATTGTCCAGGAAAATGTTTTAATCTAATATAACCTTTTTCAGGAGAATTAACTTGTTCGGGAAATTCTAGCCCCATAAAAAAATTATCAGCATAGACCGGACCATCACTTTTGTCATTTCCCTTAAAGACCTGGGAAGGCCTGGATATTTCTGCTCCTTTTATCTTCATCCTTTCAACCTCAATAGTACTGATATTGCGTGTAGTATCAAGAGCTGTAAATTGAATCCATTTATGCATATAAAAATCACCATCAGCCTGATAGAAGATTTTAGCAGCTATATCATAATTTTTATTAACTAATGGAACTACAAGCAGGTTCTTGTTTTGATTAAATTTAATATTTCCTCTGACAACAAAGTCATCTACTGTGAGAATCGGACCGCTGAAATTTGCCAAAGTGTCATCCAGCATTACTTTAAATTCTGGTGAATCAACTGAATAGCTCTTACCTGTATATTTATTAGTTAATTGGATTGTGTTTACTCTTTTGCCAACTTCAACCTTCCTGCTTAATCCCTTGTTTTGAATCGTATATACCCTGGCATTTACTATAACACAAAAAGAAATAACAAGAATTAAAATGTACTTATTAAAATGCTTTTTCATTTATATTTCCTCCTGAACGGTTAATTGAAAAAAATACCCGCTACTTATTTGGGATAAGTAGCGGGTATTTAATAATAAACTATTATTTAAGTAATAGCATTTTTTTGGTCATTGTCTTTGATTCACTCTTTATTCTATAAAAATATACACCACTTGCCATATTTCTAGCCTCTAAACGAACACTGTGAGTTCCGGCAGTTTTGAGCTTATTTTTGACAAGAGTCCTAACCTTTCTTCCAAGCATATCATATACAGTTAGAGTAACTTTTTGTTTGGCAGGTAAGACATAATTAATAGTTGTAGTAGGATTAAATGGATTAGGATAGTTCTGTTCGAGTTTAAATCTATTAGCTGTATTATTGTCTTCCACTGAGCTACTCACTGCTGCTGTATCTAATAGAATTGCATTGGCATTACCTTTGAAGCCATTAGCATCTTTTCCATATACTCCTAACCATCTTACACTATCAGGTACTTCTACTGTAACTTTATTGGTACTAATATTAGTCTTGATTTCTTTGAAAGGTACTATAGCAGCGTTATCAAAAAATGCTTCGCCATATACAGGTAAATTAATAGGATAATTATGTCCCATACCTACCTGGAAATAATGATCACTGCTACCCCACCAACAACCAGCTGGAACGACAGGGTAAGCTTGTTCTTCCCATTCACCATTTGTTGAACCATATTTCTTGTCATAACCGTATCTAGTTGGATAATAATTTGCTGCAATATGCCAGGCATCATGATAATAGCGAGGATAAATATAAACACCAGCAGCATTCAAAGAATCCTGAGGGGTTGGATCCAGATTAAATATATCTTCATTATCATCTTCAGTTAAATGTTCGTTTCTATCAGCTGCGAGCTCAACTCCATCATATTTGGCCATAACTCTATATAAATAAAGTTTATGATTTTCCATGGGAGGAAGATCGGGGGAATAAGACCAGGAAGCACTAATTCCTTTATCCTGATTTTCAAGATCTTCAGGACCAACATAGGCGCAACCAGATCCATTAATACCCTGACCCTGATCAGGCGTTAACCAGCTTAGATAGGCAGCATCAAAATTATCACTAGGTCCATCATCTTCTGCACTCCAATTTGCCAGATTACCTTCATCATTGGAGTTTTCAAATTTAGGATTATCTAGAAGATTGTCTTTTTGAGTCCATTCAGTTGGTTCCTGTAGAATTGTATAATTAATACCAGAACTGGTCGGTAAAGTCAGAGTATAACTACCACTTGAATTTTTGGTAACCTTAATATCTTCGGCTGCTACTATTTCAGGTTTTTTACCAAGTTGTTTTAATTGAATATTGTCAAGCCATACTTCAACAAGAGAATCTGGATCGCTATGAGCAGTTCCCGTTACTTCTAGTCTAAATCTATTCGCATGATAATCTGGAGTCTGATAAATCAGAGTATCAGTTAAAGTTACATAACCATCTGTATTACCATCCTCATCGAGTTCAGGACTACCGGGCTCAAGAAAAGGAATCTCAAAATCATACCAACCAATATGTAATTGCAAAGTTTGGTCTAATAGGTGTTTGGCTTTGGCATCTATTGTAATTTTATAGATTCCATTATTAATAAATGGAAATTCAGACCACCAACCCAGCCACCGATCGGAACTTGTATCATCTTCAGTATGCTGGAGCTTAACAGCTTTCGATCCGTTTTTACCTTCTCCATCAACATAATCATAATTGGTACTATCTTCAGCATCATTCGCATATCCAATAATTCCCATGAGTGTATTCCAACCTCTTGGATCAAAATTATTGTCCAGACTTGGTTCTTCGAAGTCAGCATTTCTTAGTTCTGTCATTTTCTTGGAGCTTTGCTTTAGTTCAACATTATCAATCCAAACATTACCCCGGGCGAAATCCATACCAAAACCAATGATCGGATCATTAGCCATCCAGCGAAAAGTAAAACTCTTTTCTTCCCAACCATCACTGAGGCCTGTCCAGGTGTCTTCTATATTACCATCGTAATAACCACCTATGGTAAAAAAGGCTTCACCTTCTTTTATTTCATATTTAGTTTGAAAGGTCAATGTATATTTTGATCCCACGACTAAAGCGCTGTCAGGAAAAGTGAAATATGAGCCACCATGCATTGAAATAGTATCAACTTTATTGGTTAGATACAAAGATTTGTCGCCCTCAAAAGATTCTTCAGAAACTATTCCACTGGAATCAATAAAACTGCCGTCAAAATCTTCATTTTTTACAAGAGAATCACCTTCATCTGTAATAATTGTATCTGGTGCTGTATCTAACCATGCAAAAGTATTCCCATTTTCCATACTATCTACTACGGGAGATTCTACTTCAAAGCCGGATTGAAAAGGTACATCACCAATCTCCAGAATACCACCAAAAGACACTGAAGCACTTAATAAAATGATCAGAAATGTAAGTGCTCTTGAACTTTTTAACAGTTTTTTCATAATTCTTTCCTCCGATTTTTGTTAGTAATTATTTCCATCCTTATTTTCCCTATTCTGATTAATATATTAAACATATTTTCTTTGATATACCTCCTCTATTATAAAATTATAAATTAATTCCTAATGAAAAACGATGGACGCTTCCAATTACTCCAAAAGGAGAAAAAGCATACCGAAAAGTTAAATTCTTTTGGAGTAATTTTTTTCTAACCCCAAATCCAGTACTGAATCCTTGTTGCCCTGTAGCGAATTTGTATCCGCCTCGTAATTCAAATATATTAGCATATATATATTCTAAACCTATTTGTGCTTTTTCTTTTTCATCAAGAGGCTTACTCCAATTGGCAGCTAGATGTATCTTATCACTATTTGTAAAAATATTTTTTATAGGTTTAACTGCACCAAGAACATAATTCAAAGGAAGCCCATATCCTTCCTTAGCATAGGTTATTTGGGGGCCGAAATTTTGGACAGTAGCGGCAATTATTGTTCCTTCCATGATACCCGGCAAATTAGAATCATATTGTAATCCAATATCAGCGCTCCATGAGGTTTTACTATACATTCCACTTACGATATTTAGGTTCAATATTTTAGCAGAAAAACCGACTTTAAACTGGTCTGTATAATCCCGGGCATAGCTAAGTCCAAAAGCGTATTGTCCAGAATGAAAAGTTTCGCCCGTTCCCTCCGGTTGCAAGGGTGTTCTTACTTTCATTTCGTCCGTAGTCAATCCCAGTACTGAGAGAGCGAAGACGTGATGGTCACCAAATTTTTTAGCAACACTAGAATAGTTGAGTGAAATTCCGGCAGGCATTTCTGTTCTACCAAATTGAAGATCAGTATCTTGAATATTCATTAGTCCAGCCGGATTAGAAAAAACTGCAGAAGCCTCATCCACAATTCCAATTACAGCAGAACCCATAGCTGCACCTCTGGGAGTAGGAGACATTTTTAAAAATGAAACCGACGTATTACCAGGTTTATTATAAGTTTGGGCCTGTAAATCTTCTAGGACAAAAAACCCAAATATTACAACAAATAAAAATATTGTTCTCTTCAAATGAAAATATTTTTGCTTGTACTTCATTCTCTTTATCCCATTTTTATTTTACTATGACGAACTTGTTAACCTGTTTAAAACCGCTAGACTCTCCTTGACCTTCTACAACAAAATAATAAATACCACTACCGACTGAGTGATTGTTTTTATTAAGTAAATTCCAGCTTTTAATATTATGATTTTTGGAAGATCTGTCATGTTTTAATTTTTTAACTAGTATACCATTGATGGTGAATATTTTGATGGTACATTTTGGAGGCAAATTCATAAATGCTATTCTTCGATCTATTTCATACCACTCTTCCCTTAATTCCTGAGTAGGATATTCCCATTCCGGATTTTGTGAATAATCCCTGTCTGCTCTATACGGATTAGGAACTGCATACACTTTATCTTCTTCTTGATTTTCAGGACTGGGCCCTGGCATTGTTTCTTTAACTTGATAAGTCAAAGGTGATTCTAGTGGACCAATCTCTGCGACCTTATCCCTAATATCATAGGATGTGACTGCATACCAGTATTTTAATCCATTCTTTAAACCAGTATCAGTAAATTCATATTTCAGACCTGTATCATATCCATAACCATTGATACTATCATACTGTGCAATGAGATTCCAGGGTCCATTGGGACCTTCAACACTTCGATATACTTTAAATCCATCAAAATCATATATTATGTCATCGCTTCTAGATTCATCTCTAGAGTCCGTAGGGGGGATACCTTCATAACTATCTTTCCAATGCCAATCAACTTTTACAGCATGGTTCTTTGGTTCTACGCTAAATTTGGGAGGATTCGGAGGTTTGGGTACTTGAAAACCACCTTTATAAAGATTTCTGGCACTTTTTATATTCTCTCTTAAGTCATTAATTCCTTGCCCACCAGCTAAGGCCACTGTAACCCTAAGAGTATCTCCGGGAGCAAGTTCTTCAACCGGTCCCTTGCCTATCAAACCATGATTACTGGCATAGTATTCCTTATCAGAGGTTCTATCTATTTCATCTTTGGCTAATTCTCTATAATAATCAGCATTGCTCTGCAGCTCCCTATTGGTTTCACCGTCCCAATACCAAAATCTAGTATTAAGGTCCTGTAATTTCTCTTTTTTACCAATTTTTTTTGAGACTCCCAGAACATCCCAGCCAATTAAAGCGCCATCTTCCATATCATCTCCACCAGTGCCAGGATGGTCACCCTGGACCATAAAGCGCCCTTTTTCATCCCAGTAGCTAATATCATCGGTAATTGATACACCTTTACCAAAATCACCGGCATGAGGATCACTATAGAGACCAAAATGGATATCCTTCCAGGGAACATCATGGTCATTAATTATATAATAATCATAAAATACAACCTCCGAATACCATTCATTATCCCAGCCATAACAGCGGCTGATCACATGAGCATACATCAATTTATCATTGCCATCAATCCTTAAAATTTCTGGTGCTTCAGGAGTGCTG
>Ga0209948_1000268_pt1 | contig 15834 bp, 13 predicted proteins | sample SalPonR2_C_D2_MG_FD_185709 | JGI IMG/M metagenome (GOLD analysis project Ga0209948, IMG submission 185709) | Salt pond soil microbial communities from South San Francisco under conditions of wetland restoration - Salt Pond MetaG R2_C_D2_MG... ... | reverse complement strand
ATGTTGAACAAATCAAAAAGAGGAATGGTGATCTTGTAAAATTCAACCCTGATAAGATCAAAAAAGCTATTTTATGTGCAGGAGAAGCCACAGGGGAGTTTGAGGACGAAGAGACAGCAGAAAAATTAATGATGAGGGTATTATCTATTGCTGAAAGTAGTATAGACAAAGAAATTCCCTCAGTAGAAGAAATTCAAGATATAGTTGAGGAGGTTCTTTTATCTTCTACTTATAAAAAAACAGCTAAATCTTATATTATCTATCGAGAACAGCATCGAAAGATTCGTGAAATGATTAATTCTGCCCGGGTGGACTTAGTAGATCAATATTTAGAAAAAGACGATTGGAAGGTAAAAGAAAACAGTAATATGGGTTATTCTCTTCAGGGCTTAAACAATTATATCTCCTCTGAATTAAGTAGTGTCTACTGGTTGAATAATATCTATCCTCCTGAAGTAAAGAAAGAACATAAGGAAGGTGGGTTTCATATTCATGATCTAAGTCAATTATCTGTGTACTGTGTAGGCTGGGATTTAATGGATTTACTTTTAACAGGTTTTAAAGGTGCGGAAGGCAAAGTACAGAGTGCACCAGCACAACATTTTCGTAGTGCTCTGGGCCAAATAGTGAATTTTTTCTATACTTTACAGGGAGAAGCAGCCGGTGCTCAAGCTTTTTCTCATATTGATACCTTACTCGCTCCTTTTATTAGAAAAGATGATTTATCCTATGAGGATGTAAAACAATGTATGCAGGAATTTATTTTTAATATCAATGTTCCTACTAGAGTTGGCTTTCAAGCTCCTTTTACAAATATTACACTTGACCTTGTAGTACCTGAAACCCATAAGGATGAAAATGTTATTATAGGTGGAGAATACCAAAACGCTACTTACAGTGAGTACCAGAAAGAAATAAATATGTTTAATAAGGCCTTCTTAGAAGTTATGTCTGAAGGCGATGCTCGTGATAGGGTGTTTACTTTTCCTATACCTACTTATAATATCACGGAAGATTTTGATTGGGATAATCCAACTCTAGAATATCTCTGGGAAATAACCGGTAAATACGGTATTCCATATTTTTCTAACTTTGTTAATTCCAGTATGGATCCTAATGATACTCGATCAATGTGTTGTAGATTACGCCTCGATAATCGGGAAGTAGAACATAGAGGTGGAGGTCTTTTTGGATCTAATCCTTTGACCGGATCAATTGGTGTAGTTACTATGAACTTGCCCCGCATAGGATATACGGCGGAAAATGAACAGGAGTTTATAAATATGCTGGGTGAAAAAATGGAAATTGCCAAAAAAAGCCTGGAGATTAAAAGAAAAATTCTTGAAAGATATACTGAACGTGGACTATATCCTTATATAAAATATTACTTGAGAAGTATCAAGTCACAAACCGGAAAATATTGGAGCAACCATTTTTCCACTATTGGCTTAATAGGTATGAATGAAGCAATGGAAAATCTTCTGGGCTGCAGTATAGGAGATGAAGAAGGACAACGTTTTGCTCAGCGAGTAATGGATTTTATGAAGAAAAAATTAGATGTCTTTTCTATGAAAACGGGTAATAACTACAATCTTGAAGCTACACCTGGCGAATCTACCACCTATAGACTGGCCAAATTAGACAAAGCCAAATATTCCGATATAATAACCGCAGATGAACTTGAGGAGAGCGCAGAAGAATCAGAGCCATTCTATACTAATTCTTCTCATTTACCTGTCAATTATACCAATGATGTCTTTGAAATGCTTGATAAACAGGATGAATTACAGACCAAATATACGGGTGGTACTGTTGTACATCTATATACAGGAGAGAGAATCAATAGTAATGAGTCTATTAAAAATTTAGTCAAGAAAATATGTCACAATTATAAACTACCTTATTTTACCATAACGCCTTCCTTTAGCATCTGTCCGCAGCATGGGTATCTAGAAGGGGAACAACCTGAATGTCCTAAATGCGAAAAAGATACTGAAGTTTACTCACGGGTTGTAGGTTATCTAAGACCTGTAGACCAATGGAATGAGGGTAAGAGAGAAGAATTTGACCAACGCAGAACTTATAAAATGGAGGGATAAATGGAAATAGGGGGTATACAAAAATTTTCAATGTCAGATTATCCAGGTAACCTTTCTGCCATATTGTTTACTATCGGATGCAATTTTTGCTGTCCTTATTGCCATAATCCGGAACTAGTACTTCCCGACCAGTATGTCGAGCCAATAGATCTCGATAAGATATTTGCCTTTCTCAAAGATAGGCTAGGTCAACTTGATGGAGTAGTTATAACTGGAGGAGAACCAACGTTACATAGTGATCTACCTCAATTCGTTCAAAAAATCAGAAATATGGGATACGTCGTAAAACTCGATACAAATGGTACTCATCCGGAAATGCTTCAAAAACTAATTGAGGAAAAATTAGTTAATTATATCGCTATGGATTATAAATCTCCCGCATATAAATATTCTAAAATAGTTGGCCTGGAGCAAAATGAGAATATTGATCTAGATATCCAGAAAATAAAAAACTCACTGGAAATATTAAAAAATACCAGTATAGAGTATGAAATTAGGACAACAATTGTAAAAAAATATCTAGATAATGATGATATTGTTCAGATACGTAGAGAAGTGGGGGAAGTGCAGCACCATTATTTTCAGGAATTCAATCCAGAAAAAACTCTCGATCCAGAGTTAGGGGAAGATGAGTATAATATTGAAAACGTAAAGGAAATGGAAGAATTTCAAAAAGAATCCAATGTGAGTTTTAGATAACTATAGTATCATTTGCCACCTTAATTTAAGGTTAATCTGTCTCATTAATCTTATGAGGTAACTGTAAAAAGTATAATCTTCGTTATGCTGAACGGATTCGAAACATGTATAAAACTAGTAAAAAGAGTGGTAAAAGTGAAAAAATAATAGAAATCTCAACCTCTTTTGTAGTTACCGCATTTAATTATTTCTGAAGAATTATACCCTGCCGGTTAATCGGGAGGGTGTTGTATTTTAATTATGCTTAACTTAAATTTTATACCCCTTATTTGGTTTTTTATTATTTCTAATCAATAGAGAGGTATTTTTGAAAGAAATTCACACTGAAAAGATTACTGAAGCAATTAAAAATTTGACCCAAGAAACCAACTTCAATATTCCCGATGATGTCCGGAATAAAATAATTGACTATAGAGAAAAAGAGAGTTCAGCCTTGGCCACAGGAATATTGACGGATATACTTAAGAATCACGAAAAATCACGGGAAAAAAATCTTCCACTCTGTCAAGACACAGGTTTACCAGTTCTATTCCTGGAGTTGGGACAGAATGTTAAAATAATAGGCGAAGATCTTGGCACAGCAATAAATAAAGGTATTAAGCAAGGTTATGAAGAAGGTTATTTGAGAAAATCTATAGTCCAGCCCCCTATTTTTGCACGAAAAAATACTGAAGATAATACTCCAGCTATTATTCATACAAATATAGTAGAAGGTGACAAATTTAAAATATTTTTTGCACCTAAAGGTGGTGGAGCAGAAAATATGAGTTACACCAAAATGATGAAACCTGCTGATGGCAAAGAAGGTGTGAAAAATTTCGTGGTTGATTCTGTTAAAAAATCCGGGGGTAACCCCTGTCCACCTGTAGTTGTTGGGGTTGGAGTTGGTGGTAATTTTGAAAAATCAGCCTTATTGGCCAAAAAGTCTCTATTTAGAAATTTATATAAAGAGAATCCTTCCGATAAACTTAATAATCTGGAACAGGAAATCTTACAGGAAATAAACAATCTAGATATAGGGCCTCAAGGTTTAGGCGGGGATACAACCGCTCTGGGAGTACATATTGAAACCGCCCCCTGCCATATTGCTTCTCTACCTGTTGCTGTCAATTTACAATGTCACTGCCATAGGCACAAAATTGTGGAGGTTGTATAATGGGAAAAGACCCAATTAGAATCAATATAAGTAATTTAGCAGAAGAGATAACAGAATTATCAAGCGGAGATAAAATATTATTAAATGGTATTATCTATACTGCTAGAGATGCTGCCCATGAGAAAATTATTTCTGCCTTGGACAATAATGAGACGCCCCCTTTTCCCATCAAAAATTCGGTTATCTATTATGTCGGACCCAGTCCAGCAAGGCCAGATCAAGTTATAGGTTCCGCAGGACCAACAACAAGCTATAGAATGGATTCTTTTACGCCTCAATTGATGGACCAAGGATTGAAAGCAACCATAGGTAAAGGTCCCCGTAGTCCAAAAGTAATAGAAGCAATCCAGAGAAATAGGGGAGCTTATTTTGCTGCCATTGGAGGGGCAGCTGCTCTTATTTCAGATTCTATAAAATCTTCTGAAACTATTGCCTATCCCGAGCTGGGACCTGAAGCAGTGAGGAAACTTGAGGTAGACGATTTTCCTGCTATAGTTGCTATTGATTCGAAAGGAAATGATCTATATACATCTCATTGATAATCACTCAAGGCACGAGTGTATAAATAGATTCTATTGTTGTCCGATGATAAAATGCAAAGAAATGTATAATAATTTAGGTTGGATGATAAAGTAATATATATTTTCTTGCCAGGTTAAAAATTACTAGTTAAGAATTACAATAAAAAAAAATGGGGCAGCCTCGCTGCCCCATTTCTAAGTTTGAAGATTATATCAAGTATTTTTTTACAAAATATCAGTAATCACAGTTAATCCAGCCATTACAACTGAGACCATACTCATAAGTTTGATTAAGATATTCAAGGAAGGACCGGAAGTATCCTTGAAAGGATCACCAACAGTGTCTCCTACTACACCGGCTTTATGAGCATCACTGCCTTCGCCGCCATAGTGTCCTTCTTCAATGTATTTTTTTGCATTATCCCAGGCACCACCAGCATTATTAAGTGTGATTGCCAGAGTAAATCCTGCAGTCAGAGCACCTGTCAAAAGCCCAATCACACCAGCTACATCAAAGAAAACTCCTACTAGAACAGGAACAAAAATTGCCAGTAAAGACGGAACTACCATTTCTTTTAATGCACTTTCAGTAGAGATTGCAACACAGCGGGCATTATCAGGTTTTTCTTCGCCTTCCAGAATCCCTGGAATCTCGTTTAGTTGTCTTCTGATTTCTTCAATCATTTCACTAGCAGAACGACCAACTGCCTTCATTGTCAAAGCACAAAAGACAAAAGCCATCATTGCACCTAGAAAGATTCCACCTAATAGAAAGGGATTATACAGATGTAATTGAAATGCTTCAACTAGATGACTTACTTTTGCTGAGCTAATTGCAACTGCTTTTCCAGCAACATCAGGAGCTTCATTACCAATATAAAAGACAATGTCTCCTACTTGCTTGACTCCCTCTCCACTTGCTCGTGCCAATTTCGTAATCCATAATCTAACCTGTCCAATATAAGAAGTAAATAATGCCAAAGCAGTTAAAGCAGCGGAACCAATTGCAAATCCTTTTCCTGTTGCAGCAGTTGTATTACCAAGAGAATCTAAAGCATCTGTTTTCTCTCTTACTTCTGGTTCAAGATCAGACATCTCAGCATTTCCACCAGCATTGTCAGCAATAGGTCCAAATGCATCGGTTGCTAGAGTAATTCCAAGAGTTGATAACATACCTACTGCAGCAAAACCGATTCCATAAACTCCCATTGCGAAATTTTGGAAGCCTCCGGCAAAACCATAGGCTGCAATAATTCCGGCCACAATTACTACTACAGGTAACCAGCTTGAGAACATTCCTAGTGAAAATCCTTCGATGATCGTTGAGGCTGGACCTGTTTGAGATTGTTCTGAAATTCTTCTGGTTGGTCTGTAATTAGCAGAGGTAAAATATTCAGTCCCCTGTCCAATTATAACACCAGCAATCAGTCCAGAAACTACAGAACCAAATATTCCCCATGTTATCCACCCGGTAAAAGCCATAATTGCAATAGCTATTAGGACCAAAACGGAACTACTATTTGTGCCGACAGACAATGCTTTTAAAAGTTGTTCCTGAGTAGCAGATTCTTTTGTTCGGACAAGATAGATACCAATAATAGAACAAATAATACCCAGACCTGCTACAATAAATGGAGCCAGAACTGCTTTTGTTTGAGATAAACTTTCGATTGTTTTTGGAATGGCTGCCCCAAGAGTAGCAGTGGCAAGAATAGAGCCCATATAAGATTCAAATAAGTCTGCTCCCATTCCAGCAACATCACCAACATTATCACCAACATTATCGGCAATTGTTCCCGGATTTCTAGGATCATCTTCTGAAATTCCTGCTTCAACTTTTCCAGCAATATCTGCACCAACATCGGCTGCTTTGGTATAGATTCCTCCGCCAACACGGGCAAATAAAGCCTGAGTTGAAGCACCAATACCAAATGTAAGCATTATCGAAGTAATTTCTACCATTTTCTGTCTGGCAGTGGTACCTTCTCGAACCAGTTCGATGCCAAGGAATTCAAGACCATTACTCATATTTGCTGCGGTGTATATGACTTCATTCAGAAATATATACCAGGCTGATATGAGGAGTAATCCAATTCCAACAACCATTAATCCCATAACGGCACCACTTCTGAAAGCAACCTTTAAACCACCATTCAATGATTCACGACAGCTATTGGCTGTACGCGCTGAGGCATTTGTGGCTGTTTTCATGCCCAGATATCCTGCCAGTGCAGAGCCTACAGCCCCGGTTAAGAATGTAATTGGAACAAAAGGATTCTGTACATTGAATATTGCTAGAAGAGCAAATAGTATCATCAACACGATAATAGTATATGCTATTACCCGGTACTGCCTTTTCAAATAGGCATCAGCACCATCACGGACACTGGATGCTATATCTTTCATTTTATCAGTCCCTTCACTCTTCTTCATCATATCCTTGAAAAACTTCCAGGCAAAAAGAAGAGCTATTATGGCACTGATTGGTGCAAGCCAGAATAAAGTACTCATACATTAACTCCCTAAATTAGTTAAAATTAATTTAATGTTTTTCTCTTTTTCTATATCTCTCATATTTTAAAATATCTTTACGTAGTTTATCGACCCCTTAAAGCATGCTAAATATATTAAAATTTATGAAAAATTGTAAGAACTAATTTAGGGATTTATCGCTGAAATCAGTAGGCTAAATTGGATATCTGGAATAGCCCTGTCTATTGTTGTTAAGATTATAGTTTCATAAAATTTATCACAGCAGAATTCTGCTGAATTATTTCCTTACGAGCTCAATAAAGAATTGCTTCAAGCCCTTGGTTTGGAAGTGCCCTCACAACAAAAATTCACAATTCCATCTGATTCTTCTAGTTTCAATATTTATACAGATCACCTAGGAAAATATTTTGTGAATTATATTGCTCCCTAGGACGGTGAACTAGATCTATACTTCCAGCAAAATAAATTCGGATAATATGAGCTCTACATTTTATATATAAACAATATTCGGCTCTTAAATTAAAAGTCCTTATTCATCGAGCTCTGTCCTACTTATTTGCTGAAAAAGACAGGTTAGACTTTTGGGGCTAAGGTGATACACCAGATGAGACTCTGAATGTTCGTTTTTTAGATTCCGAGGCAGCCACAAATGATTATCCCTGGAGAATGCAATATAAATTATCTGAAGATTCAACTTTAAAATGGGATGATCACTGGCATCATATACAAATACCCCTAAAAGATTTTACAGAACAGGGAGCCTGTGAATCTGAAAAATGGGAGCCCTCTCAAGGTAAATTTGGTTGGAATAGAATAGATAGATTTGAAATAATATCTGAACATCATGACCTGAGGGGAGCTAATTTTTATATTGATGATATGAAAATCACAAAAGGTGATTCTACGATCGTAATTTCTCGCAGGAACACCAAGAGGGGAGTGAGCTTAAATCAAAATTAAACCAATTTTTTAACCCTACAACTACTATAAGATTCAATCTGGCCCGTACAAATCAGGTTAAATTAAACGTATACAATTTATTGAAACAGAAGGTAATAATGTTAATTAAGATGAAAATAGGTTACCATAAAACAGTTTTTCGGGGTAATGATATTGTAAGTGAAATATATTTTTACAGGCTAAGAGCAGTAAAATTTACCCAAACTAAGAAATGTTTGTTGCTAAAGTGATTTTATTACCATTAATGGGATACTTTAAAAAAACAAATGCTTATTAAATACGAGGTAATTAATTAGAGAAAGCAAACTCTTTTTCTTCGGTGGTAGCTCTTTCAAATTCCAACTTTAAATTTTGAAATAATTTTTTAACTGATATAATTTTGTCTACCAGATATCCATTGGCTCCTGCAAAAGCAAAACCTTCTTCTAATATTCCTTTTTTGGCATTAAGTAGCGCCTCAGCAATACAGTAAGGAGCTTCCTGTACTTTACAGCTTTTCATACATTTCCAGGGACATTGAAAAGGTTTCTTTATACCCTGGGAAACTTGCTCTAGAAAATTATTATTGATGGCTCTGCCAGGTAAACCTAAAGGACTTTCAATTATTTTTATATCTTCTTGACTACTCTCAATATATTGCTGTTTAAAATTTTTATCAGCATCACATTCTTTTGTACCTACAAATCTGGTTCCCATCTTTACTCCTGCAGCCCCAAGATCCAGAAAATTTTTGATATCTTTACCATAATAAATTCCACCAGCAGCAATTGTGGGAATATTTTTGTTGTGCGATTCTCTATACTTATCAATTGTGTCCTCCACTTTTGGAAGAGTTTTTTCCAGTTTATTTGCAGACTTTCCAATCTGGTCTAATTTGTAGCCTAGATGTCCCCCTGCTTTGGGCCCTTCTATAACAACAGCATCGGGTACGCAACCATATTTTCTCTCCCATTTCATAAAAATAATTTTAGCAGCCCTGGCTGATGAAACTATCACTGCGATTTTTGTATTTTTTTCCTGCCAGGCTTTTTTGGAAAAAAGTCCCGGTAAACTGAGTGGCAAACCAGCACCAACCAGTATGATGTCAACTTTATTCATACTGGCTTTAACCAGTTTTTCATAGTCAGTTAGGGCGGCCATAATATTTACGCCCAAAATCCCGTTAGTATTACTTTTTGCTTTGTTAATCTCTTTTAGTAAATTTTCTACATTGGAACCCTCATGCTTAAATCCTAAGCCAACTGAAGATATTACTCCTATACCGCCTTGATTTGCCACTGCGGAAGCAAGGTTAGATAGACTGATTCCAATACCCATTCCCCCCTGTATAATAGGAGTATCGACTTCTAGGTCATCTATTTTAAGTTTAGGTAATTGCATATTTGCCTCACTGATTATAATTCATTTTCTTTTATGCTAAAAATCTCTAACTTTAATTTAAGCATAAATTCAATAAATGTTTGTAAAAGTAATGTAAAAGTCTATAAATAGAGTAAATCTTGGATAAAAATAAATATTCTCTGGTATATTACGTTATCATATTTGTAGTAGTCCAGATATTATTACTGGCTATTGTTGGTCTCTGGATCATGAGATATGTGGCCAATAATATGGTTATGAATAAAATTGGTGAACAATATTCGATAAAGGTGCCTTATCAAGGTTCCGTTCCTATCCTGATCATAGGACTTGTATTACTTTTACTTGTTATCATTGGTATGTCATTATTATTTAGGTATTTAAGTATACAGTTTCGTAAGACGAAAATGTATGATAATTTTATAGCAAATGTAACTCATGAGCTAAAAACACCTTTAGCTTCCATTAGATTATACGTGGATACTATTACAAAGAGAAATTTATCAAAGGACAATTTAGAGTCTTTTATAAATAGGATTAGAAAAGAGACCAAGAGACTTGATGGCCTGGTAGATAAAATTCTTGATGTGGCTAAAATCGATCAGAAAGAAATGAAATATAACTGTAAAACATACTCAAGTTATAGTTTTTTTCAAAATATTTTTGATAAATTACATCATGAATATAAGGACACGAGCATTGATTATAGGATGGATCTGGGGCAAACAAAATGTTTGGTAGATAAAGATTCTATATACCGCATGTTCAAAAATTTAGTGGATAATTCAAAGAAGTATACTCGTAGAGAAACTGAAATTGATATTAAATTATATATCGAGGATAATGATATAAAGATAATTTATCAAGACAATGGTATTGGATTGCCCTCTGAAGAAGAAAAGAAGATATTTAGGAAATTTTATAGAGCTGATAATACAAATGGAGGAAATGTGAAAGGAAGTGGCTTAGGATTATATTTTGTGAAAAAAGTAATTGATTATCATGGGGGGGATATAGAAGCAGATTCTTCTCAAAATATGAAAAATCAAGGTTTAACTTTCTATATTACATTGCCTACTAAAGATAGTTTGAATTCTTACAGAAAAAGAAAATTAATGGGATGAATAAGTTAAAGAATCAGATTGGTATATTCTTGGTTTCGATCAAATCTATTATTTAAATATAGTGGAAAGGAATAATTATCAACAATTTAAATCAAAAAATTTTACTTGTAGAAGATGAAAAGTCTCTAGCTAAAGGTTTGAGATTCAACCTTAAAGAAGAAGGATATAAAGTCGAGTGGGTAAAAAATGGTCGTCAAGCCTTAGATGAGTACCGATCAAATCAATATGATATAATTATTTTGGATATTATGATTCCTGTTATGGATGGCTTTGAAGTAGGTAAAAAAATAAGAACTGATGATAAAGTTACTCCAATTATATTTTTAACTGCTAAATTGGATGTTAAAGATAAAGTTAAAGGATTGGAACTTGGTGCTGATGACTACATTACCAAGCCCTTTGAATTGGATGAATTGCTTGCAAGGATTGAAAATACTTTGCAGAGAAAATCATCTTACCAGGGAGAAAACAGGGAACAAGGAATTTACACCTTTCATAATAATAAAGTTAATTTTAATACTCACAAAGGTTTTTCAGGTGACCAGTCCTTTGAACTTACCAAACGAGAGTTGAAATTATTAAAATACTTATTTCAACATAAGGGTAAAGTTGTGTCCAGGCAGGAATTATTAAAAAATGTGTGGGGGATTGATTCTGATATTAATACTAGAACTGTAGATAATTTTATGGCCAGACTCAGAAAATATTTTGAAAAAGATACAAAAAACCCCAAATTTTTTAAAAGTATTCGAGGAACCGGATATATGTTTACAGATGAAATTGGTGAAGCTTAAGTTACATCTATAAGTCTTATTTTATTTTAATCAAAGAATTTAACCAGACTCTGACCTGGGGTAAGTAATCCTGAATTATTCATAACTAGTTTAAAATGGTAGGTTAAGAATATATTTTATATTATTTTAAATACCCTATTCTATAAAAACTAAGTTTTTCCGAAGGATCCCCTAGGGGTCTTCATTGAAGTCCCTGGTGACCGTTGTGACCTAAGGGAAATGGTGATGAATTTTTCAGGTAATAAGTATTTTTAGCGGGCATTCGAATATAAATCGGAAGAAAATCTAGGGTACAGAGCATTAAGGAAAATATATGAGCTAGATATTATGGTGTAACAAAATTTTGGGAAATAATTATAATTAGACTAGACTCTAGTTATTGTCTATATAAAACCTAGTAGTTTTTTACCATAACGGAATAGATTTTGGATTTAGATTCTATTGTTTTGATTTTCCCCCATAAGAGATCGGACCCGTAAGTGATCTACAGGCAATGTGTTCAGGATTAATAAATGCCCGGGATAAACTTTTGAATTATTCATAAAAGAGCCAACTGAAAAAAGGGGTGATCGATAAAATTGTCATGGTGAGCGGAGTCGAACCATGGACGAGAACAGGTGGTAATCATTATTCGACTCCGCTCATAATGACAGTTTTTATTACTTTTTTCAGTTGACTCATAAAAATTTTAAAAAAATATATTTTTATAAACAGATAAAATAAGTGCCTGGATAAAAGTAAAATACCTGCTGTATTAGAAATTGTTGTGATAGGTTCAGGATTAATTTTCTTTCTGTATTTCATGCCAGGCTAATCCTGCTGTGCCCATAACTGCAGCTTTATCTTCTGGTAAACCTGAAATTAAAATATCAACTTTATTTTTAAAGGTGGACATAACATTCTTTTCCAGGGCTTCTTTGACCGGACCAACTATCAAATCATTCGCATTCGCCAGTCCACCGTATAATATAATTGCCTCCGGACTCAAAGCAGCTACAAAATTAGCCAGTGCTCTTCCCAGTATCCTACCTGTCTCTGAAAAAGCTTGTTGAGCTATTTTATCACCCTTTTGAGCATACTTATAGACCTTCTTCGAAGTTAATTTATTCGGAGGTATGTCTCTGAGTTCGCTCTCTGATTTAAATTTAGACAAAAACTCTAGTGTTGTTCGCACTAAACCGGTAGCAGAAGCATATGTCTCCAAACAGCCCCGATTACCACAACCGCATTCACGGCCATTCTCTATTACCTTAATATGACCTAATTCACCAGCAAATCCATCATGACCATAGACTAACTCACCATTTACAACAATTCCACTGCCCAAGCCAGTACCAAGAGTTATCTCTATAAAATCTTCCATACCTTCTGCTTCACCAAATTGCTTTTCACCTAAGGCAGCTGCATTAGCATCATTGGTAATAAAGGCAGGGGTATCAAATAATTTACTCAAAATATCAACTACATTTACTGTTCCCCAGCTCAAATTAACAGCGTTCTCTATTTTGTTGGTGTAATAATTTGCATTAGGTGCACCAACCCCAATCCCAAGTAAATCCATCTCTGAATTTTCTACAAATGAATTTACGTGGTCATATATTTTGTTGAATAATAATTCAGGGTCCCGGTCAGCCTCTGTCTTAACTGAATTGTGATAATACTGTTTCCCATCTTCTCCAATTAAACCGAAAACAGTATTCGTTCCTCCAATATCAATGCCAAGAGTAACCTGGGCTTTTTGCATAATTATTTCCTCCAATTATTGTTATTTACTATTGTTTAAAAGTATGCTGGTAGACCTGAAAAAGATAAGGCAAGTGCAGCAAATAAAGTCACAAAACTTAATTTTCTGACTGTTCCCTTCTGCATCTGTAAAAGTAAATAAATCAACCTGTTTTTCTGGTTGCTTAAAACTACATACATGATTCCATCTATAAATAAGAGTAAACCAATGATAATTGGTATCAGGGGATATTGTGCTCCCTTTCTAAAATAAAGAATTATGAGACTGGTGACTATTTCAAGAATACCATATATCATGACTAACTTTTTTTCAACCATTTTTAGCAGAATATATTTTATCCATCCCGGATTTATCACCAATAAAGCGGAAAGTATGTAGAATACAATACTTACAATTATATATGGTATGACCATTTTATCACCTATGTAATCTTATAATACCAATCAACTAACTTCCTGAGCAAAGGCTCTTGAATAGATATGGCTTTCTCCGGACAAATTTCATGGCAGCAAAAACAACGTATACATCGGTCATAATCGTATTTTGGAATTGAATTTTTTTGCTGTCTAAAAAGTGACTTAGGGTCAGTAGGACACTGCTCAATACAGGCCCCGCAGGCTATACAAGTTTCTGCGTTAATAACAGGTTTCCTTGAGAAAAATGACTTTAGAAAATTATATTTTAATAAAGGATGTTGGGCAGTCTCTATTCCTCTATAGACCTCAAAATCTTCAATAATAAAATCAGCAATATCATCACCGATTAATTCTATCCTGGAGTCTTCTAAAAATCCGAGTCCTGCTTTTTTTCCATATCTATTTGTATCTACCTTTTTAGGATCCAAATTTATAATCTTAGAAAACACAGTATCCAGCGCTACGGGATCGCTTGAAAAAAGTAATATATTAACTGGAATCGGATCTCCGGAATTAGGTCCTTCTCCCTCCATTCCCATTACTCCATCCATAATATGGAGACTAGGATTAATAAATTTTTGTAATTCTACTAACATTTTTGAGAATCTATCTGCTTCTGGCAATTTTAAATGTAATTCCGGCTTATTAAAGCCAGGAACACAGCCAAATGTATTTTTTACTGCCCCTGTAATCCGGGTTAAATTGTGATTTTTTAGTTTAGGGAGGTTGATAACTGTATCGGCCTCTAAGACAGGAGTAGCAATTTTATATTTTCTACTACGATTATCATTATCAATAAATATTTCTTGCCCCTCCTCAAAATCAACATAAGAAAGGTCTAATTCCTCTCCAACTTCTATAAGGCCTGCTTTTTCAGCAACTTTTTTTGGATTCCCCTGAGAAGGTGAATCACCATAAAGTACTTTTTTCGAACTAAAATTGGATATTTTTTTTGCTACCGCCTTAAATACAGCAGGATGAGTAGTAACACAGTCTTCGGGGACATGTTTGCTAAGTAAATTAGGATTTAATAAAACTTGATCCTGCTGGCTAATAAATTTATCTATTCCACCTAGAAGTTGAATTCCTCTCTCAATAGCATCCTGTACTTCTTGCTCATCATAGGAGCTACATTCCACAATTGCAACCTGCGACTTCTCCTGCCGATTACTCATTCTCTTCTGTACCTTTAGTTTCCATTTTTCGCCAATTGCCTTCGATAATAATTACAAATTCTCCTTTAGCTGCGTTGTCTTCAAAATATTCCTTCACTTCCGAAGCATAACCACGCACAAATTCCTCATGTAGTTTTGTCATTTCTCGTCCAATAACAACTCTGCGATCTCCTAAATATTGGATAATATCATTTAAAGTCTTAATAATCCTATATTTACTTTCAAATATAACTATTGTCCGGGGATTATTGCTTAAATTTTCAAACGCTGTTTTTCGCCCCTTTTTTCTGGGTAAAAATCCTTCAAATGTAAATCTATCTGTAGGAAAACCCGAACCTACCAGGGCGGCTAGAACAGAGGAAGGACCGGGAATGGGTATAATTTTAATTTGTCTATCTATTGCCTTACTCATTAGCCGATAACCTGGATCACTCACAGTAGGAGTGCCTGCATCGGAGATAAGAGCAATATCTTCTCCTGATTCCATTCTATCAATTAATTCTTCCGACCTCTTCTCCTCATTATGTTCATAGTAACTCAGTTTAGGAGTAGAAATATCGTATTCCTGAAATAACTTTTGAGCTCTGCGGGTATCTTCTGCTGCCACATGATCAACCTTCTTGAGCACCTCTACAGCCCGGTAGGTAATATCTTTTAGATTACCTATGGGCGTAGACACTATGTATAATTCACCTGTTTTCATGACCTGTAATATACAAATCTATAAATAAAATTACTAAACTTTATTTGGCAAAATAAGGATTCACAAATTGAAGTTGTATTGTAAAAAGTTTTTTCATCTTTGAGACGATTTATCCAATTTTATACAATTCTGGTATTTAATGTATAAGATCTGCTATGACTGTTTGATCGTAAATTTTTACTTGATTTCTTTACACCTGAAAGATTCATTACCGTTTCCCTTGGGGATCTTCCTTGGGAGTCCTTGGGCCCAGGGCCTGGGGGTACCTAAAATTATTCATCCCGATGAATATCGGGAAAACTGAGTTTTAATATTTGATATTCTGACCGGAAAAAATATCCCCCTCAGAATTTATAAGTCTACTTACTACATATAGAAAACTTTGAAAATTACTCCACGAGGTTTCACTTGTGAGCTTACTTATTGTGAACATTCTACTTGCTCCTGGAATTAATCTTGCAATATTGGTTTTGCAGAAGGTTTAATACTCTTTACTGATTGATTCGATTTTTACTTCACAATCGTATTTTATATTCTGGTTTTATTTAACTGGTAATTTATTTGTTGAACTAATTGTCAAAATAATTAGGA
>Ga0209948_1000266_pt1 | contig 16033 bp, 10 predicted proteins | sample SalPonR2_C_D2_MG_FD_185709 | JGI IMG/M metagenome (GOLD analysis project Ga0209948, IMG submission 185709) | Salt pond soil microbial communities from South San Francisco under conditions of wetland restoration - Salt Pond MetaG R2_C_D2_MG... ... | reverse complement strand
ACGTACAGTACAGACAATTGACAAACAGGTTCAACTGGAATCTTTCCTTGGACTATGCAATAAACGACAACCTTAATGTTACTTGGAGATCAGGTCTTGATTTTTATAACGAACGTAACATTAACGGTTCCAACAAAGGTGGGGTAGAATTCTCTGATGCGATATTCGGTTTCTACGACACTTTTGATAACAACAACACAATTTGGGATCACTTCCTGTCCTTGAACGGTAATTATGACCTTTCGGAGAAGTTGGGAATGACCTTCACGGTAGGTGCAAATTCACGACAGGATAACTTTGACCGTTCCGGTGTAGCCAGTACAGGTCAACTTGTTTTTGGTGTGAAAAGACACTTCAACTACGAAAATCAATTACCGATTCAATTTTCTAGAAATAGAAACATCGTAGGTCTTTTGGGCCAGGCCACATTGGATTATGATAACATGTTGTTCCTTACGGTATCCGCAAGGTCTGACTGGGTTTCAAACTTTGCCCGCGAGAATCGTAACCAGACATATCCTGGAGCGAGTTTATCCTTCCTGCCAACAGCGGCCTGGAACGGAATAAAATCGGAAAATGGATTGAACTTCCTGAAATTGAGAGCTAGTTATGGTACCTCTGCAAATTTTGATACCGAGTTTTCTTATCCTACAGTTAACGTGGTACAACAAGATCCACAGCGTTTTGTAGATCCATTTGATGGCGGTTCATTAACTACCAATCAGGTAGATAACTTTAGGGCGAATCCAAACCTGCGTCCTGAGCTATTGGAGGAATATGAAGTAGGTCTGGAATCCAAGTTCTGGAAAAACAGAATTTCATTGGATTTAACATATTATGATCGTAGAACAAACGACCTTATTGTTACAGAGCCTTTAGCACCTTCTACAGGTTTTAGCTTTACGCAAAGTAACATTGGACAAATTAGCAACAAAGGGGTAGAGGCCGTGTTAGGCGTTGATGTCATTAGAAGTGACAACTTCTCTTGGAACTCAAGTGTTAACTTTTTTGCCAATGACGAGGTAGTTGTAGAGCAAGAGCAGGATTTCATCGCTTATGCTGGTTCCTTAGCTGAAGGTGGGGGTCTTTTTAGAGGGTCTAACGCAGCAATCGAAGGTGAATCACTGAGAACTATTGTGGGTGAAGCGATTGCAAGGGACGCCGATGGAAATTTTCTGATCAACGACGCAGGTAATTATATTACTGTCGAACAGGATGCCAACGGTGATGTTCCGATTATAGGTGATGCGGTTCCGGATTATCAAATGAACTTTATCAACAACATCCGATACAAGAACTGGAACCTTAATTTCCAAGTGAACCACACAAAAGGTGGTGACATCCTATCCAGTACAACGGCAACTTTGTTAGGTAGAGGTCTTATTACCGAAACCGAGGATAGATTAAATACGTATATCCTACCGGGCATACGCCAGAGTACGGGACAGCCAAATGACACACAGATCAACAACTCTACGTACTATTTTAACAACGTATTGTTCGGTCCTACGGAAATGAGGATATACGATGCATCTGTAATCCGTTTACAGGAGGTGTCGCTTAGCTATAACTTCCCTGCTAAATACTTGGATAGAACACCTTTCGGTAGTCTTTCCATAACCGCACAGGGTTTCAACCTTTGGTACGATGCCTACAATACTCCGGACGGGGCTAATTTTGACCCTAACGTAGCCGGTGTCGGTATTGGTAACGGATTTGGGTTTGACTTTATCAACGGACCTTCCGCAAGAAGATACGGTATTACTCTTAAAGCAAGTTTCTAATAAAATTGTTAATGAATCATACAATGAAAAAAATAATTAAAAATATAACAATAGCGCTCCTTGTAGGTGGATTTATTACCTCATGTGAGACCATAGATCTGGATCAGCGTGTAAGTCCTAACGACTTATCTACCGATCAAGCAGATCCTAATTTGTTACTGAATGCTATACAAATAGCCTATGCAACGAATCAGATAGCGTTCAGTGATAATGCAGCTGAATTGACTAGGATAGATTACTTCAACGGACGTATTTATTTCAATGAACTCCCTGGTACAGTTCTTAACGGTGCGTGGGCTAGAACCTATAGTTCTGATCAAAATAGCAATGGAGGAGATGTAGTGGGGGATGTAGTGGATGTCGGAATACTGACCAATCTACAAGCGTTAGAATCAATCGATGCTACAAGTGATATTGATTACTCCTTTCATATTGGAGTCGCGAAGACCCTATATGCCCATTCGTTATTTCAATTAGTCGATTTTCTTGGTGTTGCTGCCTTTAGTGAAGCAGGACAGCCATTGGAGTTTCCTGCACCAAACTTGGACAGTGGAGAAGCTGTATACGCAGCCGCCTTTCAATTATTGGACGAAGCGGAAGCATTGCTTTCTGCTGCTCCTGAATCACAAGGTGCCGTGGATCTGTATTACAACGAAGACACCACTAAATGGGTGAAGCTGATTAACTCCATACGCCTGCGCTCTTACAAGAATACAGGTAATGTATCGGCATTCAACGCGGTAATAGCGGATGATAATTTCATATCTGATAGTGACGATGATTTCCAATTACGATACGGTACCAGTGAACTGCAGCCAGATTCTAGACATCCGGATTATGCAGCTGATTACACACCATCAGGTGCTAACATCTACCAGTCCAATTGGCTAATGGAAAATATGTTGGAAACTGATGATCCAAGAATTCGATACTATTTCTACAGACAATCGAATGCAGTACCGGGCGCATTGGACGTAAACGGTGTTGCCGTGCCACCTAACGAGGAAGATTTGGCCTGTTCACTAGTGGTTCCACCACAACACTATCTAGATGGAGGCTTCACTTATTGTAGCGTGAACAATGGCTACTGGGGAAGATCTCATGGTAATGATGAAGGAACACCTCCGGATAGTTTCAAAAGAACTGCGGTAGGGGTTTATCCTGCGGGTGGACTGTTCGACAGTAGTGCATTTGATGCGGATTCAGGTTTGACTGATGGTGTGGGCCTTGGCAAAGGTGGCGGAGGAGCAGGTATCGAACCTATTATACTTGCTTCTTACGTGGATTTCTGGAGAGGCGAAATGGGAACGGATGCCGATAAAGCGACGTTCCTACGTTCAGGATTGGAAAAATCCATCGCAAAGGTACAGGGCTTTGGTTCTCTAGACGGATCAGCCGACCTATCTTTGGCTCCAACGGACGCAGAAGTAACCGCCTACATCGATGGTATTGTTGCAGAGTTCAATGCGGCCACTGGCGATGACAAGCAGAATATTTACGCCGAGCAATATTTCACAACCTTATACGGAGGTGCTACCGAAAGTTACAACTACTATAGGAAAACCGGTTTCCCAACGAGTCTAACGCCAAGTTGGGAATTAAATCCAGGGCCTTTCCCTAGAACTTTCTTGCTTCCACAAAACGAAGTAATTACGAATCCTAATTTAACACAAAGGACAGATTTGAACGCACAGGTATTTTGGGATACGAATCCAGCGGGTCCTACATTCCCACCTGCTAACTAATTTAAAACTAGAGAAAATGAAAAAATCATTATATAATTCTTTTAAAATTGCTTTTGCAGCTAGCGCATTGGTATTGGCGTCCTGTGCAGAAGGAGACCAACCCATTGATGGCATCTTTTCAGGTGTGGAACGTGGGGCAGTTCTAAGAACTGTTGACATACTGGAAAGCGAAATCCTGTTCGATGTTGCTACAAGCACCTTGGCCGGAGGTAACTTTACGGTTATCCTGGAAGCACAGGATGAAGAAGGCGGAGCGCTATTATCCGAAGTAGAGGTATACTTTGGCTTTAGGGACAATACCGATGAAGCCGGGGCGGACAACGACCGTGACGAACTATTGGTAGAGACCATTCCTGCATCCGCTTTCGCGCCAGGTCCTTTTGACCTTCCAAGATATCAATACACCACTTCGGCAGATGCGATTCAGTCAGCATTGAGCCTACCTGGTGATGAAATCTTTGGCGGAGATCAATTTACCGTTCGTTTTGAAATGGTATTGACCGATGGTAGAAGGTATTCCTTTGCCAACAACACCGGTACCTTAACAGGAGCGTTCTTTAATGCACGTTTCCTGCACACGGCTGATATTGTATGTGCACCATCCGTTCCTACGGCTGGAACTTGGACGGTAAGCACTACTGACACCTTTGGTGATGGATGGAACGGAGCAAGCTTGGACGTTAGTATTGACGGCGGTCCGGTAAATTCAATTGCTAACGTAGACGATGGCACACGACCTTTTGGATCATCTACACAGGAGTTTACATTTGAAGTTCCTACTGGAGCTCAAACTATATCCATAGTTTTTGTCTCTGGGGATTTTGATGAGGAAATTCTATATACCATTACTTCTGCAAACGGAAATGTGGTTGCTGAAGGAGAAGAACCGAATACTGGCGAACAGTTGGATTTCTGTCCTGATAACTTGTAAACAGTATATTTTATACTTTTTAAAAACGGCCCTTAACAAAGGGCCGTTTTTCGTTTTAATACCTTGTTTATCTGTTTTTGAGGTAGTGCTTTTCGGTAATTTAGTACCATACTTAAGAGATAAATTTAAAATGACGTACAAAATTAAATCATCCTTGAATTAATATTCTAAGCCAGAATATGTTTCATTATTTCAACAGGTTTTATTGTAATTTTAAGTGAAATCTTAAGTTTTTTAAGTGGTAAAACTCAATATAAAACACTATATTTAAGATAGTTAGTTATGCTATTAAACTCTCCTTAGACAAGAATAATATAGTAATTCAAAAAATTATGAAAAACTTAATTTTAAGTATTCTCCTTCTATTTAATTTGTCAATTTATGCACAGTATAGTGGTCAGGTCATGAGCTATAGTTCCGGCCCAGGTAATGCCAATTCGCTCGGTCAGCTCGAAGCCTTACTTGGTTCAATATCGGAAAGGGATTCAAAAATCCGCCTTGCTCCCGAAGAGATACTTGGTTCTCCATACGTGTACAATAAGTTCAAAAAAGGAAGAATATTTTATAAGGATGAAAATAATGGAAGTATATTTTATCGTTATAACGCATATAACGAGGAAATTGAAATAAAGGAAACCAATCTTGTAGATAGTCCTATTCAATCCTTGTCAAGAGACAAGAATATTTCTTTAATTACTGCTGAGGGTTTACCGTTACGATTCAGTACGTTCATTGATAAGAACGACAATACGCAGAATGGGTATCTGTATGTATTGCAAAAAGGTATCTACACCTTATATAAAAGTATTGATGTAACGTTCAAAGAAGGCCAAAAATCTCCAAACTCATTTGTAAAGGCTAGGAAAGCGAGGTTCAGTCAGTTCACTGAATATTATTTGGAAATTGAAGGACGGAACCGAGTAGATGAAGTAGAGCTAAGTAATAAGAAATTGGTAAAGCTGTTGCCAGATGATACCAGCTCTAAAGTTAAGCAGTATCTAAAGGATAAAAAGATAAAAATCACTAATGAACAAGAGCTTATATTGGTAATTGACTTTTTAAATGAAATATAATCTGTAGAAAATCCTTTGCAAATTGACACGTACTATAACTAATTTAAAAAATAGTTTTAGCCTTATATCGGATAGCTGATTTGACTGTTTGTTTTTAAATCAAATTTTACAAATTTTTCTCGATCAAATGATAGTGTAGGTGTATTGTAGCGTGAGGATTTTAAAATTTGTTTCGGATTAGGTTAGTTAAAATACACAGTAAAAATTATGCAACAAATACCTAGTTATGAGCTATATAGCCTTATTGTTCAAATCACTTGAAATAAATCCCAAACATTGTTCTTTTGTTTTTCAGGTGTGTCCATTTCTTTTTTCTGAAATAGGCGGTGTTCATGAATGATGCATCAATGAATATATAAAAACGATTTAGGTTCTCCATCCTTTTTGATACTTCCTAGTCCTGGTATAATTATAACAACTTCTTCAATCTCTTTTTTTAAATAGATTTTATAAGGTTCCAAATCAAGATTAAACCAAAACATTCTAATTTATCTAAAATATCATATTTTTAATTACAAGTAATTACATTGAAAGACCGTCTTCCATGTTGTAAAAATGTGAAATTATTTTTAGAGAAATAAAATTGTCAGAAACGAATAGAAAATCAATTTTCAAGAAAAGAATTCTTTCTTATTTTGAGTTTGATAACCTTTTTTTGCACAATCTGCTGTTAATATCTTTCTATTAATAACCATAAAATTCAACTGATTTAGTGCGACTCTATTTGAAGCCCTTTCATTTTTGGTTTAAGGTTGATTTTATTTGAGGCTAAGACCTGGGGTAATTTATTAGTTCATAAATGAAATAAAATTAGATGATCCTTGATTTTCAATTTTGAAATTTAATATGTTCATGAGGTTGTAATAATGTGTTTTAGGCGCCTTACAAATATTTTGGACACCTCATATTTTTGGCTGAAACTATAACACGATATTGTGTGCATACAACAACTGTAAGATGTTACAGTTTTAATATTTGTTCGAAAGCTTTTGTTAAGCTAGAACAACGAAAAGACAGAAATAAAAAATGTTTGTTCTGAAATGCACCTCCATTATTTTTTACTCTCTTTAACTATATCAGGTTACTGTAATCGTTCGACTAAAAATAAATGACACATAGGATTTATTAGGTAGATTGCTTATATGTTTAAAGTGTATATAAGCATATCACATCTTTGAGGCTTCGGAAGATACTTCTATGGTTTTAGTTATGGAAATGGGTTTCCCATATGTGGTGAAACCGTTCAAAATGATCTCGTATTCCCCCTCGATGTCGGATGAATAGAATTCAAGATCATGTGAACTGCCGTCTATTATTATCTTGGGTTCCCAAAGAAGCAAAGACCTGTAGTCGGGGATTCGTGAAAATCGCGTATCAACAGGAGAATACTTCTGTTTAAAATAATTTTTCTTTTGCAACGGACGATCGAGTTTTACGGTTAGCGCATTTTTACCGGTGTAACCTTCATGAAAATCACCATCAAATGTTTCTACAGATAAAAGACCTTGATAGTCCGTACCCCCCATTCGGAACCTGTCCCGTATTAGACTAATTTTCTCTATTTTTCTTGCATCGAAGCTTTTTATACTTTCATGGTTGGGAATATAGACCCCGTCAAAAAGAACGATTGCGGGAAAATTGTTGAACTCTTCGTCAAAGGTCTCAAAGTCTTGGGCTACTTTGATATATTGATTATTTGTGCCTCTTTTTCTGTATCCGGCATTTTCCACTATCTCCAGTAACGTTTCCTCAAAGGTTGGGAAACGGGTGTATTCGTCCAGAAGTACTACTTCCGGTATTCCTCCATCAAAAGGATCAATAGGGTCGCCTTGTAGAATAGAGTCTGGTTTTGCATTATAAAAATGATTTTCTATCTGATTTCTTACACTGCGCTTAATAATATATTCCGCATCAGTTTTTGAAAGTTGAAAATCAGGAAATGTAACTCCGGATATATCAAAATTCAAAGGTTTTCCAATATCTATATTATACGATTTAACCGGGTCGTAAGCCTGAAGAATGGCCTCAAGGCTTGAGTAATCTTTTCTCAGGTAAGAATAGAAATTTCCATATAGGTCCGTTAGTGAGAATTTTAGTAGGAACTCTTCTCCTGGTACAGATATAACTACATCGACATCCGCGACCGACTCTCCCGTAAGTTCGTCGGATATGTTACCGAAAAACAGTTCCCCACGTTGTTCGGGTAGAAAGAGGCTATCACCGATACCTTGCGGAATTTCTTTATCGGCAGTTAGGTATTCAGTAGCATATTCGATTGCACTCATAGAGGGGCGTACCGGTATCTCTTCCTTTTTGATTACTTTAAGGGAGTAGATTCCAAAACCAAGGCGATTCTTATAATTTTTAATAGAAAGATTAACCTTTTCCCTGGGTCCGTAAACGGTTTTAGTCGTGGTAATGGAAAGAAAAGAGGAGTCTATCTCTGTTTTACCGATATCCTTTTGGGTTCTAAAAGAAGTAGAAGTTTCCGAACCCTTACGTAATGTGGACTGGTCCGTTTGATATGGATTTAGGATTATAATATCATCCTTATAAACTTGGGTAACACCGCTGTTCTTCATCCATTGGGTATATCCTAGCAATTTATATATTCCTGATGGGATGCCCGTATGCACAAAAAAATCACCGCTTGCAGTGCCTTTCTCCAATTTTATCTTTTGTTCGAATATATAGTCTTTTGATTCATTCACCAGTGCAACATATCCAATTTTGCTAATAGTACTGAGCTTATTATTTTGTGTATTAAAGCAGGAAAAAGCGTAATACAAATATTCCCCTGAAAAAACCATCGGTCCCGTATGGTCAACAAATGCTTTTTCCTGTGGTAGTTCCTTCAGTTTCAATAGTTCGCTTTCGTTTCTTACAACATATTGCGCCCAGCATGAGAGGAACGTCATAAAAAAGAATACCGATGTAAGTAGTGTTTTTTTCATAGTCTTACTCTATCCAAAATTCAGGTATTATATTACTTCCTAAAACCGTGCAATCTCCACAGGCTCTTCGTGCTGTTAAATAGGGGCCTGCGGGTAGCGCTACTTCGCCTTCATTGTCCCGTACATAAACAAAAAATCCACTATCAATGGCGTCTTTTAACGGTGATGTCCCGGCTGGTGTAACGATTGGGGGTGCCCCTAAAAAACTACAATTTACCGCATATGGTGGTAAATCCTCTCCAGAAAAAAAATCTTCGTAATCAAAAAATATTCTTTCTTGGCTTGCATTGGCTAACTCAAAATAACCAAGGGTTTTTTCGCTAGGGTTACTCATGTTCGAGATATTGCCTTCAATAAACCCTGGTTGGATTTCCGTAAAAACGCTCTCGTTACCTGCCTGCTCTTCTAGGGTACGGTAAAAGGAATATGCATCGGGTGACTGAACAAGTTGTCTTACTAAAATGCTATATCGATGACTTATGATGAACTCATCCCTTGAAATAAACCGTACTAGATTTCTGCGTACCTCGTTTTCAGACCTATTTAAATCTAGTGCTTGTATGATACGGTTACTACGTTGCGTTCCATAACATACACGCTTTTCTTGCTCTTTAGGGTCCAAATCAAAACTGTCGACGGTAAATGGTGGATCGGGGTCGATTACCACCATATCAAAAGATGACCATAGAGGTGCAATAATTTTATAGGTTTCTTCATATTGGTAGCGTAAAAATGGAGCTGCACCTGGGGCAAGTTCTGAATCTGTATAGATAGCGATTCCTTCAATACCTAAATCATTTATTATACGCTCGGCATAAAGCGCTGTAATATTTGCATTTTCTGGGAGGAAAACCAATTCCGAAGTATATGAACTACCCTCAGTAGTCTGTATATTCAATTGGTACCCTATATTTGGCAGTGCTTGAAAAGATTCGTCGGAAAGGTAACGTCCTGGCTCAATTTCGGAAAAAGGGAACGCACTGCCGTTGGTGCCCGTAATAGAGACTTCTGCATTTTGTGTTACTAGTTGAAGCGAATCATTGGCGAAGCTTCTACCTTTTCCCAACAATACTTCATGTTGTTTTAATTCATTAGTTAGGGTCGCTTCTACAACCATAATGGTTTCAATGTTTTCACCATTGTCTACCTCAGCGGAAATATCGATAGGCTCCACACAGCTTGACGTTATTAAAATCATTAAAATTCCTATATTAATCAGTTTTCTCATTCTTCTGTTTAAATTTTAGGTACAATATTCTTTTCCAACCTATGGCAATCGACACATTATCTTTATGATAGAAATATAACTATTTGAAAATACCAATAGATTCATCAATACTTCTGAAAACTCTATATCCTAAAAGTTCTAAAAAGTCCATAGCTGTATGCAAAAGTACAGGCAGTCCGAAAATCTAGATGTAATTCTTTTTTTCATTTTCCTATAATCAAAACTTAAAATTATACGTTATAGATGGAATCGGAACCGCGAAAATGGAACTCTGCAAAGCCTTCACTTCGCCGTTCTCGGTCACAAAAAAGACAGAGTAGGGATTGTTCCTTCCTAGCACATTATACACCGAAATGGTCACAAAGCTATGGGCAAGTTTGTTCTTTTTGTGATTCCCCTCGATATTGAAGCCTAGATCCAAACGATAGAAATCCGGAATCCGAAATTCGTTACGATTACTAAAGGCTACAAAATCCGCATTATTAAATCTGAACGTTCCTATGGGATAGGTTACCGGTCTACCGGTCTGGTACACAAAATTGGCCGATACACTGTACCTCCTACTGAACTTATAGTTCGTAATAAGACTTACATCATGGGGCTTATCAAAGTTGGAAGCGAAAAATTCTCCATTGTTGATACGCTCCTCGCTGAACTCACTATCAAAACGATATAGGCTTCTGGAATAGGTGTAGCTCAGCCAGCCATTAAAATCACCCCTGTTCTTTTTCAAGAGCAGTTCTACGCCATAAGCTTTCCCATCGCCCTGTAATACTTCGGTCTCTACATTTTCGTTCAAGAACAGGTCCGCACCGGTCTTAAAGTCCAGCACGTTATCCATTTTCTTATAATAGCCTTCTATACTTAATTCGTATTCATTTTCCTTAAAATTCTTAAAGAGACCTAACGAAGCCTGATAGCCTTGTTGGGGCGCTATATTAAGGTCGGACAATTTCCAAGTGTCTATGGGGGAAACGGTCGTGTTATTGGACAGGGTATGCAAAAATTGATAGGAATTGTTGAAACTTGCCTTAATGGAAAGGTCCGGTTTCAGCAAATATCGCGCCGATACCCTTGCTTCCGGTCCACCATAGGTCTTTACCACATCGCCGTTACCATAACTTATGGTGTCCAATACAGTGGACTCGTTTTTAGGCAACCCGTCTTGATAGGTGCGTTGTGTGCCCGAACCCAAGGCCGCAAAAAAGGCGTACCTGAGTCCCAAATTCACCAAAAGTTTCTCTCCGACATTGATTTCATCGCCAATAAAGAGTGCTCCTTCCAAGGCCTGTTCCTCATCGATAAAAACGGGATTTACGTTGGATTCGCCTCCTGTTGGCTCAATACTGCCCGGATTTACGGAATACACTTTTGCGGCAACCCCATAATCCAAGGTGTGTTTATCGTTTAATACGGTCCTAAGTTTATACTTTACCCCGGTCTCCGCAATGGAATAGTCCAGATCAAAATCTATATTGGCCTCTCCGTCAAAATCGATTCCAAACCCATAGCGGCTATTATCCAATACCAGCGCCCCGTTGGTCTTCTCATTGTAGCGGTGGTCCCAGCGTGCCGAAAAGAGTCGGTTGTCGTAATTATATAAGGAATCCGACGTAATACTAAAAGCATCACGACTATAATATGCCGTGGCCTTTACCTCGTTATTATCGTCTATTCTGTTGTGATATTTGAGGATACCATCAAAAAAAGAAGCCTGACTATTGTTCAGGGATTCCTCGTCCAGGGAGCGCAAAATCCAATCGGCATAGGCACCCCTGCCACCTATGACCAATGAGGACTTGTCTTTTTGTAAGGGGATTTCCAAGGCCAGATTCCCTGTTACGGGACCTATAGATCCTTCGCCGGATATCTTCTCAACATTTCCGTTCTTGGTACGGATATCAAAAACAGAGGACAAACGACCTCCGAATTCTACGGGCACCGCACCTTTATAAATATCCACGCCCTTTGTGGTAAACGGGTTCAGGGCTTGAAAAATACCAAAAAAATGCTGTGGATTATAGATTACCGCATCGTCCAAAAGCACCAGGTTCTGGTCCGTTTTTCCGCCCCTTACGTTGAGTCCGGTCGCGCCTTCACCAGCCGAGGATATGCCGGGCAACGCCTTGGCCACTTGGAGGATATCGCGCTCGCCAAGAACTAGGGGAATATTCTTGGATTCCTCGGAATCTATCTGTTCGCTTCCCGTAATCGCATCTTCAACATTTTTGGCAGCATCGGCTTGCACAACAACCTCGTCCAATTGCTGCAAACCCTCTTCCAATTGAAAATCTAAATCACCATCGCCGTACATAATCACTTCCCGCTCGGTCGGGTCAATTCCCATTGCCCTAATGCTTAGAACATTGTACCCCGCAGGAAGTTCCAATTGAAAATTACCGTCGACATCCGTTACACTTAAAAGATTCGTCCCTTTCACTCGAACGGCAAGATCCTCTATCGCCTCTCCCGTGCGCGCATTAATAGCTTTGCCATTTAATACATAGGCCGATTTGAGTTTGGAAGCATCCGCCTTACCTACTTTAGAAACTCCGTAGTTCTTTCGTGTCTGTCGCACATCCTCGTTAAAGAATGTTGGCGGAGGTGCGTTTGTTACGGCCCTTAGCGTTTCGCTACCTAAATCGGAGGTATCCCTTCCAAAAAAATAAAGAGGAAGTTCGTCATAGATCAAGGTGTTCTCCAATAAAATAATCCGCTTTTCGTCCTCAAGAAGATAGTGGTTCAAAGAAGTGCCTTCCAAAACTTGGTCCAGGGCCAATGAAATAGGCTGATTATCAACTGTGGCCGTGATAGTATCATTTACCACCATATCCTCCAAAAAGAAAAAGGAATAGCCACTTTTCTCCTCTAGTTCAAGAACGATTTCTATTAAAGGGGTATTGGTATAGTCACCGGAGACCAAAACCGGATCTTGGGCAAAAAGCAGGGGTATGGCGCTAAAAAAACAAGTTAAAACAAAAACGGCTTTCTTTAGGCCTGTGCTATGGAAACAGTTGCCTAAAAGCCGTAAAAAATCTACACATGCTGGTCGGGAATTCATAATCATTTGGTGATATAACGGTCGTTTTTAAAGGTAAAACCTCATACATCTAGATTTGACTTTTGTTGATATCTGACAACGTCAACTACAATCAAAACCTCTGAACCAGCACTAAAAGAATTTTGTTAAAAATATGCTACTCTTAAATACTGGTCCTAGTATTAATTAGCGTTGATTCAATTTTAAAGACTCCATATCGAGCTGTATACCTAAAAATAAAAAAAATCAAATATTGCTTTTCATTAATGTCTTTATCTTTTTATGTAAGTAAAGTAATATTTATTGTTTCTTGTTTAGTTTGAAACAAAACCCTTTTAGTTTGCTATGTAGAATCCCAAATTTAGTCCGATATCACAATTCATACGTAGTGCTGATACAATCGGATTAAATTCTAGCCGTGTTTCCTCTCTCTTGGTCTACGTGCATATTTTCCTTAGTGCATCTAAGGGTCAGTCATGGGTATAATCATTAATTCGCATTTGTACCCGTCGCCTTCCCCATGTCTATTTTTTCGAAGATATGTTTGCAGAGGAACCTAATGGATAACAGCAGTTGAATCTTTCTGCGAAAACGTTCTGAGTCGTTTTCCCTGTTAAGTAGAATTAAATTAAATTCCGTATATCTGGCTCGAATCGTTCGTTAGATGGGTTATGAACTTCGGCCCATTATCATGTTATATGAGTTTAGGTTTATCTTTTTAAATCAGAAAGTAACCTTAGAATGTGTATCGGTTGATGAAGATGGAATTGCAACGGAAGAAATTGAGTATCTGTGCAATTAACAACAAATTAAGGCAGTTTATGTAACGTCTCATCACCATCATCTAACAACAGTTAAGTTCTCGGCAAAGAGGAGAATTCATCTTTTAAATCTTGTAAAGGAGTATAACTTTGCAATTATTGAAGATGATTACGATTATGATTTTAATTACAATAATGCGTCAATATTACCTTTGGCAAGCCATGATACAAATGGAAACGTAATTTACGTTGGTTCTGTTTGTAAAACAATTGCACAGGTATTTAGGATTGGTTATTTAATTGCGTCTAAAGAGTTTGTTGATGAAGCTTCTAAATTAAGAGGTTTTTTTGATAGACAAGTAGATGCCATATTAGAATTAACTTTTTCAGATTTACTATCTGGCGATTTGGATGATCATATTCGTAAGGTTTTGAAAATCCACAGTCAACGTCGTGATTTGTTTTGCATGCTTTTGAAAGAAGAACTTAGTGGTTTTTCTGAGTTTAATACCTCTTAAGGCGGAATGGTCGAATGGACGAAGTTAAATTCAAATTATTCTTGGGATACTATTTCTGAAATTGTTAGAAGGTATAATCTCGAAATCGGGGATTGCCAACAATAGGATTTAGCTAAATCTGGACATAACTATATTAGGGTTGGTTTTGCAGCTTATAGTAGCGACTAAATTTACGAATTGATAAATAGATTAAAGAAAACATTCTTTGAAGTAAGGCGTATTGAAAAATAGTCCTAAATTTTTAATGCAATTAAGCTCGATTACATCTAGAATGTTTTTGAATGCTATAATCTACTTAAATCCTATCCAGTATTATTTTTCGATACGACTTTCCGATGGGTAATTTTGTTTCGTTCTGAAGTACTACCTGATTACCATCAATTAACTTAAGCTGATTGAAATTAATAGCAAAGGATTTATGAATCCTTAAAAAGTTGTTAGGTAGTTTCTCCAAAAATTCGGTAAGCGTTTGTGGAGTGAGTACCATAATATCAGTAAAAATCTTGATGTAATTGCCATAGGCTTCTATATGGGTTATCGCTTTTAAATCAAGTTTGATTATTTTCTTGTCGCTTTTCACAAATAGCGTTTTAGTATTGTCCTCTTCTATTGTTTTAGGAAGTGTAAGTTTAGTTTGAGCTAGCTGCTGTACTTTTGAAATTGCCTTTAGAAAACGTTCCAATGAAAAAGGCTTTAATAGGTAATCGGTCACCGATAATTCAAAACCCTCAACAGCATATTCTGGATATGCCGTGGTGATAATTACGTTCGGCTTTTGCTGCATGGTTTTTAACAGACTTAAACCGGAAAGTTTGGGCATATTAATATCCAAGAACAGGATGTCTACCGTATGTTTTTGCAGTACCTCCATGACTTCAAAAGCATTGGCACAGCTTGCCAATAAAGTAATATAAGGGATATCGGCAACATAATTTTCTAAAATCTGACGTGCAATCGGTTCGTCATCTGCAATGATGCATGATAAGTTTTTCATTTACAGCTGTAGTATTAGATGAACAATGTATTCCAAATTCTTTTGAGTAATAGATAAGTCGTGCTTTTTAGGATAAATCAATGCTAATCTTTTTTTAGCATTTTGAAGACCAATACCACTTTTTCCCATTTCTAGATTAGCTTCAGGTTTAGCACTGGCATCAATAGTATTGAAACAGTGAAATTCTAATTCTTTATCATGACTAACTATGTTCACTTCAACACGGCTATATTCTCCTTTATTGGAGCCCAAATGTTTGAAAGCATTCTCAACAAAAACAATCAACAACATCGGCGCGATTTGGATACCTGAAAAATCACCCTTTTTAATCAAATTAATGTCAGTTTTATCTTCTAAGCGTATTTTTTCTAATGCAATATAATTTTCCAGATAGGTTAATTCCTTTTCAAATGGGACTAGTACTTCTTTGGTTTCGTAAAGGCTATACCGTAACAAGTCCGATAGTTTCAGCATCAGGTCAGGCAATTTATCCGATTTTATAACGGAAAGTCCATAGAGGTTGTTTAAGGTGTTAAATAAAAAATGAGGATTCAACTGTGCTTTTAACAGCTTTAGTTGGGCTTCTTTTTCCTGTTGACGTCTTGTAAAGCTATCGCGTGCAATTTTTATAGTAGAAGCAAAAACAAGTGCCAAGACCATAATTCCCAATAAATTAAAGTATCTGCTCCATGCAAAATCGATTTCACTAACGTTATTTAGTACTGTTATAGAAATACCGGTAAATACTATTGAGTTTGTTACAAATAAAGCAACGAATGTACCTGTTGACCTTCTAAAAAATGGAAGGATAAATAGGTTGTTGACATACACAGGCGGTGCCAATAAAACGATAGCGAACAAGGAGGCCAAAACCTTATTGTCATTTTGTATCGCTGTCATAAAGATGAGGAACAGAAAGAACCAAATAAAGAGGTTCTGGGCTATTTTATGGTCAATAAATTTATCAAGTTTTGACATCTTTCCAATTTGGTATAGGTTTCAAAA
>Ga0209948_1000255_pt1 | contig 16419 bp, 15 predicted proteins | sample SalPonR2_C_D2_MG_FD_185709 | JGI IMG/M metagenome (GOLD analysis project Ga0209948, IMG submission 185709) | Salt pond soil microbial communities from South San Francisco under conditions of wetland restoration - Salt Pond MetaG R2_C_D2_MG... ... | reverse complement strand
ACGCTGCTCGGTCACGTGATTCCGGACGCGGATGTCGAGCGTATCCTCCGCGGGCTCGGCATGTCCGTGACCAACATCCCGGACGGCTGGCAGGCGACACCGCCCTCGTACCGCTTCGACGTGGCCATTGAAGTCGATCTCATCGAGGAAGTCGCGCGCGTTTACGGCTATGACCAGCTGCCCGAAGCGCGGGGCGCCGGCGCAGCCGTGCTCGGGGAAGCCGGTGAGCACCATGTGCCAGCATCCAGGATCGCGGACACGCTCGTCGCGCGCGGCTACCAGGAGGTGATCACCTACAGCTTCGTCGACCCTGATCTGCAGTCGCCGCTGTTCCCGGACCAGCGCGCTCTCGAGCTGAGCAACCCGATCTCCTCCGAACTGAGCATCATGCGACTCTCCCTGTGGCCCGGACTGCTGCACGCCATGAAGCGCAATCTCAGCCGTCGCCAGTCCCGCGTTCGTATATTCGAGCAAGGTCTCAGATTTATTTACGAAGGTAATGAATTAAAACAGTTTATGACTGTCAGCGGGTTGCTTACCGGGCTGCGGTTTGCGGAGCAGTGGGGGGCATCTGCAGAGCGCGCGGACTTCTTCGATGCGAAACGCGATGTCGAGATGCTGCTGGAGTCGACATGCGGGGACTACCGCTTCGAGGCGGCGAATCACCCGGCATTGCACCCGGGCCAGACCGCACGAATCCTGGTGCGCGGCCAGCCGGCGGGCTGGATCGGGGCGTTGCACCCGCGCATCGCCCGGGAACTCGACCTCGATAGCGCTCCGTTCCTATGGGAACTGGACGAAGCGCTTGGCTTCGCCGCGGACGTGCCTGCATTCAGCGAGATTTCCCGCTTCCCCGGCATCCGTCGAGACATCGCCGTGGTGGTGGACCAAGCCGTCCCGGCCGAGGCGCTTCTGGCGGCGATCCGGCAAGCGGGCGGGGGGCTTTTAACAGAATCCAGGATTTTCGATGTATACAGCGGAAATCGTATAGATTCGGGTCTAAAAAGTGTCGCTTTCGGGTTGATTTTACAGGAATCTTCCCGCACTCTTACGGACGAAGAAGCGGACGGAGTCGTGGCGGCTGTAGTCGCTCGGCTCGCGTCAGAGTTCGGCGCCAGACTGCGAGATTGATATGGCACTCACCAAGGCCGAAATGGCCGAAGCGTTGTTCCAGGACATGGGCCTCAACAAGCGCGAGGCTCGTGAGCTGGTCGAGATGTTCTTCGAGGAATTGCGTACTGCCCTGGCCAACGGTGAGCAGGTCAAGCTCTCGGGGTTCGGCAATTTCGATCTGAGGGACAAGAATCGGCGCCCGGGAAGGAATCCCAAGACAGGGGAGGAGATCCCGATCACCGCTCGCCGGGTGGTGACCTTCCGCCCCGGTCAGAAGCTCAAAACGCGAGTGGAAGCCTATGCTGGAACCGGGAAATAACGACGAGCTTCCGGCGATCCCGGGGAAGCGCTATTTCACCATTGGTGAAGTCAGCGAGTTGTGCGGCGTCAAGCCGCATGTCCTGAGGTACTGGGAGCAGGAATTCCCGCAACTCAAGCCGGTCAAGCGCCGTGGCAACCGACGTTATTACCAGCGCCGCGACGTGCTCCTGATTCGCCAGATCCGCAGCCTGCTCTACGAAGAGGGCTTCACGATCGGCGGCGCCCGCCAGCGCCTCACCGGGGACGAAGCCAAGGAAGACCTTACCCAGAGCGCCCAGATCGTCCGCCAGCTGCGCACCGAGCTCGAAGAAGTCCTGAAGATTCTTCGTAGCAAATAGCGGTCGTTCTGCTTTCTCGGGTCCGCACCATCAGGTATGATGCGACCCCTTCGAAGCGGTTGTCGCCGGTTCGATTTTCCTCCCGGTCGGGGCGTGGCGCAGCCTGGTAGCGCACCTGCATGGGGTGCAGGGGGTCGGAGGTTCGAATCCTCTCGCCCCGACCACTAAATAACTGAAGAGAATCTCAACGAGCCCACCCAGGGCTCGTCTTCCTTGCGGCTGCCCGCTATCCGCCCGGATACCGTGACGAGTCTTGCGCGACGAATCTGGCCGCCGTGGCTCTATACTGTCGGCCGGCAGGCGGCGCGGAACACAGCCAGCACAATATGGAAGGCCGAATGATAGCAACAGCAGCTGCCCTGATAGCCGCGTTCTCCGTCCCGGCCTACGGCCAGTGGCAGGAGCACCCGGACTGGGCCGATATTTTTGCTGCCGCCGAGGTCGAGGGCACCATCGCGGTACTCGACGAGAGACGTGGCGAGCAATGGTATCGAGCGCATAACGTCGCGCGCGCCGAACGCCGCTACATGCCGGCCTCCACGTTCAAAGTACCGCACGCGCTGTTTGCGCTGGACGCGGGTGTCGTTCGCGATGAATTCGAGATGATTGAATGGGACGGCGAGAAGCGTTGGCTGGATTCATGGAACAAGGACCAGGACCTGCGTTCGTCCATGAGGCACTCGGTGGTCTGGGTCTACCAGCAATTTGCCCGCGAGATCGGTGAGGCGGGCGAGCGAAAGTATCTTCAAAGCATCGACTACGGCAACACGGATCCTTCCGGCGGTGTCGATCGTTTCTGGCTCGACGGCAATCTGAGGATTTCAGCCAGCGAGCAGATCGAGTTCCTGCGCAAGCTCTATTACAACGAGCTGCCGTTTAAGCTGGAACACCAGCGTCTCGTAAAAGATGTCATGATCAATGACGCTGGGCCGGATTGGATTCTCCGCGCCAAGACCGGTTGGCAGGCGAGGGTGGAACCGAATGTCGGCTGGTGGGTCGGTTGGGTCGAAAGACCGGAGGGGCCGGTATTTTTCGCTCTGAACATCGACATGCCGTACGGCGGTAAAGACGCGGCGAAGCGCACACAGATCGCCCGCGCCGTGCTGCGGTCGATCAGCGCATTGGAGAACTGAGCGATGCTGGAATACCTTGGCCTGTTTGCGGGGCTCGTGCTCCTGATCGTGCTGGCATTGCGAGGCATCAACATCGTACTGGCATCACTGCTCGCGGCCCTCGTGGTGGCCTTGAGCAATGGGCTGGACCCCCTCGCTGCACTGGCGCGCGATTACAGCAGCGGCCCGCTCGGCGCGTTCACCTTCGCCGGCCGGTTCTTCCTTCTTTTCGTCACCGGCGCGATATTCGGTCGCGCCATGGCCGAAAGCCATGCAGCCGCAAGCATCGCCACCGCGTTGGCCGGATGGCTCGGCGCGCATCGGGCACTATGGATCGTCGTGCTCGCCTGCGGGGTGCTGACCTATGGCGGGGTCGTGCTGTTCGTCGTCCTGTTTGCCGTCTTGCCGCTCGGCTTCAAGCTCATCGAGCAGACGGCGATCCCGCCGCGTCTGCTGGCCGCGGCCATGGCGCTCGGGGCCGGAACCTTCACCATGACAGCACTTCCCGGCACGCCGTCCGTGCAGAATGTCATCGCCGCGACCGCGCTCGGCACGGACCTGTATGCCGGGGCGTGGCTCGGCGTGATCGGCGGGGTTCTGATGTTCCTGCTGGGCATGTGGTATCTCGAGTGGCAGCGAATGCGTGCCGGAGCGGTGATCGTTGCAGCCGAACCCCCGGCGCCCTCCCTCGATGAGGTCGCGGGACCGCGGCCGCACTGGCTGCTGGCTGTCCTTCCCATCGCGATAGTGCTCGGCACCATCGTCGTGCCCAAGCTGATGCTCTCTTTGGCCAGCCCGGACCCTGCGTCGCTTGCCGGGCGCATCACCGAACTGGCCCGCTCGGAACCGGTCGCCTGGCCGAGTTTCGCGCTCGTCCTGGGCACGCTGAGCTGCCTGGTACTGTTCGGCTCTTTGCGCCGCGCGCCCCTGACACTGCTCGGCAAGGGCGTCGATGACTCGATCATGCCCCTGATCAATACCGCTGCGGTGATCGGTTTCGGCGGTGTCGTCAGCCAGACCCAGGGGTTTGCCGCGTTCGTCGGCTTCGTGGTGAATGTCGATCTGCCGCCTCTTTTCTCGCTGTTGCTTGCCACGAACTTGCTGGCGGGAATCGTAGGCTCAGCATCGGGCGGATTGCAGATCTTCATGACGACCCTCGCCCCCGGTTTCGTGGAACAGGGCATTCCGCTGGAACTCATCCACCGTATCGGGGCGATGGCGAGCGGTGGCCTCGACTCGCTTCCTCACAGCGGCGCCGTGGTGGCGCTGCTCACGATCATGAAGCTCAGCCACCGTGAGGCCTATCGGGACATCGCCGTGGTCACCGTGGCCATTCCGATCGTCGTGACGGTCGTCCTGGTCGCGGCAATGCAGCTGCTGGGATGAAATCGAGCGACTAGAATAGTCACCTCAGGAGCCCGCAGGAATCGACGGAGTATCGGACATGAGCCCCAGGCCACAGGAGCAGCGCTTCAACTCGTTCGCCGAGTTCTATCCTTACTATCTCGGGGAACACAGCAATCCCGCGTGCCGCAGGCTGCACTACGTCGGCAGCCTGCTGGTACTGGCAGTGCTGGCCTTCGTCCTCGTCACGCAGCAATGGTTGCTGCTTCTCGCGTTACCGGTGATCGGCTACGGCTTTGCCTGGATCGGCCACCTGGTGTTCGAGAAGAACAGGCCGGCCACCTTCAAGCATCCCTTGTACAGTTTCATGGGCGACTGGGTGATGCTCAAAGACGGCCTGACCGGAAAAATTCCTTTCTAGTCCTCCAGCTTCGAACGCATTCGGATGCGGCACGTCCGGATCGGGCGCGGCCCGTAAACGCGTCAGCTCGACGGCGCCTCGGCTGCGGTCCGGCTTAACGCGTCAGCTCGACGGCTCGACGGCTGCCGTCCTGCTTATCCAGTCGTCGACGACCCGGTCGAGAAGCTCCAGGGGCATGGCGCCGCTATCGAGCACCAGGCGGTGAAAATCACGGATGTCGAAGTCCTCGCCGAGCGCACCGGCGGCCCGCTCGCGCATCGCCTGCATGCGAATCATCCCGGTCTTGAACGAGCAGGCTTGCCCCGGGATAACCAGGTAACGCTCGATCTCGGACACCACGTCGCTCATCGGCATGCCGGTCACGGCATGCATGTAGTCGATGCCTTGCTCGCGCGACCAGCGCAGCTGGTGCATGCCAGTATCCACCACGAGGCGCACGGCGCGAAACAGTTCGGCCTGGAGCCTGCCGAGGTTGTCGTAGGGGTTGTCCTGGAATCCCATCTCCCATGCGAGTCGCTCTGCATAAAGCGCCCAGCCCTCGGCATGCGCATGCAGCCCGAGCGTGCGGCGGAACTCCGGGACGTCTCGCATCGCCTGCATGCGACTGACCTGCAAGTGATGTCCAGGAATGGACTCGTGATAGGCGAGGGTGCGCAGCCCGAGCGTGCGGCGGAACTCCGGGACGTCTCGCATCGCCTGCATGCGACTGACCTGCAAGTGATGTCCAGGAATGGACTCGTGATAGGCGAGGGTGCGCAGGCCGAAACGCGCGTGCTCCTCTACCGCCCGGAGGTTGACGAAGAACATGCCGGGGCGGGAGCCGTCCAGCGCGGGGCGCATGTAATAGGCGCCGAAAGCCGTGGCCTCGCGATACTCGGGAACGCGGCGGACCTCGATATCGGCGGCCGGGCCGTCGTGAAACCAGCCGTCCAGGCCGGCGCCGATCTCTGCGACGATCTCCCGGTACGCTTCGAGGATGGCCTCGCGGCCGGCGGCGCTGTCCTCGAACAGGAACCGCGCCTCGGTGTTAAGCGACGCCATGCGCGCGCCGACACTACCTTCGCAGTAGCCTTCGCTGCACAAGATCGCGTCCATTTCGCCTTCGATGCGCGCCACCTCGGCGAGTCCCAGCGCGTGCAGCTCGTTCGGGCCGAGCTCGGTGGTGGTATGTCCACGCAGCACCCAGCGGTAGTAATTCTCTCCGTCCGGAAGCGCCCAGACGCCGTCGTTCGACGGAGCGCTGGCCAACAGCACCTCGAGGTAATCAACGAGGTGCTGGTAGGCCGGCTTCACGTGGGCATTCACTGCCGCGGCCAGCTCAGCCTCGAGGGTTGCCCTGCGCTCAGGTGACAACACGTCGTCACGGTCGGCCCGTGCAACGATCTCCGTGACCAGGGGATTGTTCTCGGGCGGGCCCGCAATGAATGCCCTCGAGTCCCTGATCGTCTTCTCGATCGAGAAACGTGGCGGCACGATACCGCGCTCGGCACGATGGGCCACGACCTCCACCGTTCCGGCGAAGGCGGCCGGGAACTGCGCCAGGCGCTGCAGGTAGAAATCGAGGTCGCCGTCGTTTCGGAGCGGATGTTGTGCCGTCATGAAGCCCGGCAGCATGTTGTGAATTGCCATCAGCTGGTTGACCGGATAGTCGTGCCAGAGGAAGGCTTCGCCGGCGATCTGCTGATCGAGTGTCCAGGCAAGAATATCCAGGGACAACCTGTGTTGTGGCGACATGTCGAGCGACTCGAATCGGGCCAGTTCCGCCCGGTGGCGCCGCGCCAGCTCGAACGAAGCCTTCGTCCCGGCCACAGACGGAATATCCAGTCGACCAAGATAATCGGCCTCGCGTTCGGTCCCCCTGAGCGCGGCGGCCATCGCCTGCGGGCTCGACGCGCGTCGCTCCTCGTACACCCGCGCAAAAAACGCCTCCACTGTTTCCGCAGGGGCGGCTGCCGATGCGGTCGCCGAGCGCTGGGCATCGACGGCGGGGCGGGGAGCGGCACAGCCCAGCAGCAGAAGCGCTGCCAGCGACAGAGCGGTGATTCGGTACATGGTCATTGATCTCCGGAGGGGATGCGGCAACCGGGCATGACCGTGGGCCGCAGACGCTCGCTCACTGTCGTCAGGTTGCCGCGGCCCACGTCATTTGGCCGAGGGTCTGGTCGAGAAATGCGGTGACACATTAGCAGAATTGGAACTTTTCCAGCCAGACGAAGCCGGCCGGCATGACCTGATGCGAGAGAAGGCGGGACTTGTTTCTGGTCATCGGCACTGTTTTCGGGGCATCATAAGTGCTGGCCGGGCACGGAACGCAGCCGGGACACCTTGATGTGCTGCTGGCCCCGCGATCACATCGGGGGGGCCGGCAAATCGTGCGAAGCCCGGAAATTCATGGTGATTTCATGACTGTACTGCTTGTCGGATCGATCCTCGTCACGATCACAGCACTGCTGTTCGGGCTGCATCACCTCAGCTACGGCATGATCAAACGCAATATCGTCCAGCGTCGACGCTGGGATCTCAACGTCTGCTGCGGCACGACCGACGCCGGCGGCGTCAATGTCGATATCGTGCAGCACGGAGACGTGCCGCGTTTCGTCAAAGTCAGTTCGATCTACGAACTGCCGTTCCGCGACCGCCAGTTCAGGATCGCGCTTTGTTCACACACCGCAGAGCATGTCGATGATCCCGATGCGCTCGACAGGGAGTTGCGGCGCGTGGCGCGGCGCGTGGTCTACGTCCTCCCGCCGCTATGGGATCTCGCCGCTAGCTTCAACGTTCTCGAGCACAAATGGATTTTCTTCTCGACGCGCAAGCTCCACCTTCGCCTGCCTCGCCGCAGGCGGCTGCCCCTGGCGGATTTCTTCCAGGCGCGCTGGGGGCAGAGAATCAAGGCATGACCGGCTCTCGGCGCGGCCAACTCGAGCGCGCCGGATCGCGATTCCTGTGACCTGCGGCTACGACGAAGCCATCGGAACTTGCAGCCCGGCGACATACGCGGCGTCCAGGCGCTGTATGGGGCCAACCTCGTGCCCGTAACGAGGCAGTAAGGCAGGACAGCGAAAACTTTTCGCATTCCGACTGTACTTATTTCCCTTGTGCGCTGCATCAGCCGAGAGCAAGCGGAAAAGCAGCTCCGTGAGCTGGGGCAATAGTAAGCGCATCTTCCCGCAGCAAATACTCATCCGGAGTCCGCTGCCGGAATCCTGGATCGTCGAGGCGTGCTCCGGGAATGCAAAGACAACCCGGCTGGACGCCCGGCACATTTCTACCTGGCAAACAGCCAAGGAGGAGAACATGAAATATCTCGTAACACTCAGCGCACTGGCGCTCACGCTCCCGGCTATCGGGATCGCCCAGGCCGCAGACGACGAGCGGTATGGCCCGGACCGTCAGGAGCGGCACAGCCAGATGCAGGAACAACACAGCCAGTTGCGGGAGAAGGATCGTAACCAGAATCGCATGGGCGAGGAACGACTGATCCGACTCGGTGAGGGGCATATCAAGTTCGCCAATCTGGCGGGTACGGCGATCCACAACCCGCACGACGAAGAGATCGGCATCGTGTCCGACATCGTTCTCGACGAGAAAGGTCGCGTGGCTGCGATAGTAGTCAACACCGGAGAAATGATGGGCATCGGCGGCGAGACCAAGGCGCTGTCGTGGAATGACATGCAGGTGCGCCGCCAGTACGGCGAAAATGGCGAGTACAACATCATCATGAACATGAGTCAGGAGGAACTCGAGAACCTGCCGGATTTCGAAGACGAGCCTCGTACCAACGATAAACGCTGAACGAACGCCACCCGGCGGAAACAGTCTCAGTTACGCGGGCCGGCAGGGACATCGGCATTGATGGTGGGACCGGTGTCATGCGAATCGATACCGGGCGCCACTCGACCATGTGGTACTCGAAGTCGGACCGCCCGACACATCCGGGCGGTCCGTTTTTTTATGGCGAAACACCGCTTCCCTGACGTCGATGGCTGGCGTGCCGCGGTTCCTCGCCTTTACACCCCGGACTCGGACAACCACACTTGGTACTGAAATTCATAGCGCCAGGGGTCCGGTAAATGGATGTCGAAGTACTCGAGATCCGCCAGCATATGGCGCGGTTCGCGCCTTTCGAGGCCTTGTCGGACGAGTTGCTGGACAAGGTGGCCGGTAGTGTAGACGTCGTTTATTTCAAGGCCGGCAGCGAGATTCTGCATCGCGACCAGACCATCGACGAGTTGCACTACATCCGCAGCGGCGCCATCGAGATCTATCGCCGCAGCGGCACCTTGCACAATCGCCTCGAAGAAGGGGACATCTACGGCCACTTCAGCCTGTTACGAAACCGTCGTGTCCATTTTCCCGCCAAGGCCATCGAGGACACGCTGATCTACCTCATCCCGGCCAGCATTTTTGAAGAACTGTGCGCCGAGGACGAGCAATTCGCGGACTTCGTCGAACTCGATCAACCGCGACTGAAATCAACGGTGGAACGCCGGGCCGGCGAGGCGAGCATGATGACGACGCGGGTGCGCAAGCTCATCACCCGGCTCCCCGTGGTGGTCGATGCGTCGGTCACGGTGCAGGAGGCTGCACGGCGCATCAGCGAGGAACACGCCACAGCAGTGCTGGTATTGACAGAGCACGACGGCAATCCGCGCTTCAACGTCACCGACGAGGCAGGCCAGCAAAGGCAGCTTCTCGGGATCCTGACGGACAGCGATTTTCGCAGCCGGGTCGTGGCAGAAGGACTGCCGCCGGATACGCCGGTCGGAGAAGTCATCGAAGGCCAGCCTTTCACGGTGCAGTCGGACGAGACGCTCCAGGAAGCTATGCTGTGCATGCTGCGCAACAACATGCAACACCTGCCCGTGCTCCACCGACGCCGCCTGATGGGCGTGCTGCACATCTCGGACATCATTCGGCACCAGACCCACACCAGTCTCTACCTGGTAGAGCGCATTTTCACGCAGGACGAGCCGAAGGCACTGGCGCGACTGTTACCCGACGTCCGCGAATCTTTCGTGCGCATGGTGGAAGAGGGCGCGAATTCGCAGATGATCGGCAGTGCACTTTCCACCATCGGGCGGAGCTTCACCCGGCGCCTGTTGGAACTAGGGGAACACGAACTGGGGCCACCGCCGGTGCCGTACGCTTTGATGGCGCTGGGCTCTATGGCGCGCAACGAACAGAGCATCGTCACCGACCAGGACAATGCGCTGGTGCTCGACGATGCCTTCGAGCCGGCCCGGCACGATGCGTATTTCGCAGCCCTGGGGAAGATCGTCAGCGACGGTCTCGCCGCCTGTGGCTACACCTACTGCACCGGGGGCATCATGGGCACGAATCCCCAGTGGCGTCAGCCACTGCGGGTCTGGAAACGCTACTTCAACGACTGGATCGACAACCCGACGCCGGAACGCCTGCTGCACAGCTCCATATTCTTCGACCTCGACAGCGTCGCTGGCGAAGGCGCTTATGTCGTCGAGCTCCAGGACCTCGTCGCCGGGCGGGCGCCCCAGAGCCCGATGTTCCTGGCCGCGATGGCGCGCAACGCATCCAATCGGACGCCGCCGCTCGGGTTCTTCCGTAACTTCGTCATGGAGAAAGACGGCAAGCAGAACAATACGATCAATGTGAAACGCCGCGGCACGGCACCGATGGTGGACCTGATCCGGGTGCATGCTTTGGCCTGCGGCTCCACGTCGCAAAACTCATTCGATCGCTTGAACGACATCGCCCAGACCGATCTGTTGCCGTCCGGCGTTGCTGATCGCATTCGCTATGCGCTCGAATTCATCAACATGGTTCGAATCCGTCACCAGGCCATCGCCTTACAGCGTGACCAGTTCCCCAGCAACAGCATCGAACCGGAGAACATCTCCAGCGAGGAGCGACACAACCTCAAGGACGCCTTCCAGCTGCTTAGCGACGCGCAGAAGTTCCTGCAATTCCGTTATCCGATTCCCACCCAACGCAGCTGAGCCGCTCCCGGATGAAAGCAAGTACACCCTCCGGCACGCCGCCAGTCGAGTGGTCCGACTACATGGCACAGTGCGGAGCGTCGGCCAAGGATTCCAGGCTGGCGCGTTATTTCGCGGCCTGGAAGCTCGTACCCTCGCAAGCGCTCGCAGACACGCCACTGGTGGCCCTCGACATCGAAACCACCGGGCTGGATCCACGCCGCCACTCGATCGTCAGCATCGGCATGGTGCCTTTTACGCTGGATCGTATCCAGTTCTCCCAACGACGGCACTGGCTCCTGAAGCCGAGGTTCCAGCTGCAGGAAAAGTCGGTCACCCTGCACCGGATCACGCACTCGGTTCTTCATGGCGCACCCGATCTGACCGTGGTTCTCGAGGAGGTGCTCGCGTCGATGGCAGGCCGGCTTCCTGTCGTCCACTATCGCAACATAGAGCGCGGGTTCCTGGAGTCGGCCCTGCGATTCCGCCTCGGCGAAGGACTCCGGTTCCCGGTGATCGACACCATGGAGCTAGAGGCACGCGTTTACCGGCAATCCATGATTGCCCGGCTCCGCCGATGGCTCGGCGGAACACCGGTGTCGATCCGCCTGCACGATAGTCGCAGCCGCTACGGGCTTCCCGTCTACCAGCCCCACCACGCGGTGATCGACGCCTTGGCCACGGCGGAACTGCTGCAGGCCCAGGTCGCTGCGCGGTTCAGTCCCCAGACGCCGATCGGCGAGCTGTGGGGCTAGTCAGCCCCGAGGCTCGCTCAACAGGCCCTTGATGATGGCGTAACAACCGACCAACAACACGAGGGTGAACGGCAATCCGGTCGACACTGCCATGGCCTGCAACGCCACAAGTCCGCCGCCGAGCAGCAGCGCGATGGCGATGCCGCCCTCGATGAATGCCCAGAACACGCGCTGCGGCTTGGGCGCGTCCACTTTCCCGCCGGCCGTGATGGTGTCGATCACCAGCGATCCCGAGTCGGACGAGGTGACGAAAAACACCACCACGAGCACGATGCCCACGAAAGACGTGATTTCCGTCAGTGGCAGTTCGCCGAGCATGGCGAAGAGCTTCAGCTCCAACGCCGCCTCACGCACACCCTCGAAACCGGTGCCGATGAACTGATTGATCGCCGTACCGCCGAAAGCCGTCATCCAGAGCACCGAAACGAACGACGGCACCAGCAGGACGGCGACCAGGAATTCGCGTACGGTACGGCCGCGGCTGACCCGCGCGATGAACATGCCGACAAACGGCGACCAGCTGATCCACCAGGCCCAGTAGAAGGCCGTCCAGCCCTGGCTGAAGTTCGCGTCTTCGCGGAAGAACGGGTTGGACAGTGCAGGGAGATTGACGACATAGGTCCACAGATTCTCGAAGAAACCCGTGAAGATGAGCATGGTGGGCCCGACAACGAGGACGAACAGCAACAGCACGAAGGCCAGCACCATGTTGATTTCCGACAGGCGCTTCACGCCCTTGTCGACGCCGGCGACGATGGACACGGTGGCAATGGAGGTGATCCCGAGAATCAACAGCACCATCGTGACGTTGCCGCCGGGAATACCGAACAGGTAGGTGAGTCCTGCCGAGGCCTGCGAGGCCCCAAGCCCGAGCGAAGTGGCCAGGCCGAACAAGGTCGCGAACACCGCCAGCATGTCGATGATATGCCCCGGCCAGCCCCATACGCGCTCCCCGAGGAGCGGGTAGAAGATCGAGCGGATGGTCAGTGGCAAGCCCTTGTTGAAAGAGAACAGGGCGAGCGCAAGCGCGACGACGGCGTAGATCGCCCAGGGATGCAGTCCCCAATGGAAGATGGTTGCGGCCATGCCGAGGCGAGCGGCAGCTTCGGTGTCACCCGCTGCCGCGCCGAGGGGCGCCCAGTCGGTGCGCACGCCGTTCTCCATGGCGGTGCCGGCCAGCGCCGCATCGAAATGCGACATGGGCTCGGAAACGCCGTAGAACATGAGGCCGATGCCCATGCCTGCGGCGAACAGCATGGAGAACCAGCCAATGTAAGTGAAATCCGGTTTGGCCTCAGACCCGCCGATCCGAATCTTGCCTAGCGGAGACAAGATCAGGCCGAAGCACAACAGCACAAAAATATTTCCCGCCAGAATGAAGAACCATGCCAGGTTTGAAGTGAGCCAGGTCCGTACCGCGTTGAACAGGGGCTCGACCTCGTTCTGCAGCGCCAGCGTGAGCACCACGAAAAACAACGTGGCAATGGCTGAGATGGCGAAGACTTTTCCATGGATATCGAGACTGATGCCCAGCGGGGAAGCCGTGTAGTTGTCCTGGCCGATGACGTAATCCGTATCGATCAGCGAAGCCGCGCCCTCGGGGGCGGGTACGCCTTCGCTGATCTCTGTCGGATCCTTGCTTGGGTCATGATTCGTTTTGTTTTCCACCCGGTCGCTCCTTTATTCGATGGGGGTCAGGGACGCACCAGGAACACTGACGCTTTCGTGTGCTTGGCGAGCTTGTCGCCGTGGGAAGGCATGACGGCATCCACCTTGTGAGGCAGGTGAGTGCCCATCACGACCAGGTCTGCCCCGATTTCCTCGATGGCCTTGACCAACAGATTGTCGAGATCTGCCGTCGGATCGTGGCTCACGATCAACTTGCAGCCCGAGGGCTGGCCGTGACGTTGGCCTTGCGCTTCGGCGAACGAGGTGAGCTTTTTCTCGTATTCAGCGGGTGTGCGACCGACCGGGCCCGGCGTGTTCGCAGTGACGCTGACATAGCAGACTTCCGCCTTGAAATGACGTGCCATATCCGCGGCAATCTGGAGAGATTTCTCCAGTGCATCGATATGAGCCAAGTCGACGGGAACCATGATTTTCTCGTACACGCCCGTGCACCTCCCTATGGCTGTTCTTTAATCACAGAGCAGACTGGCCTTTAAGTGATTTTTGTTTCATCGGCCCGCTCGCCCTTTTTCAACCTAACATGCGAACTGCGCTCGAGGCCAATTGCATGCGTCAAACAATGCTGTGTTCTGGCGCGCAAAGTGAAAAACACAGGTGCAAACACTCATTCCGCATACCAGCTTCCGTCGTCCTTCGGGCGTATCCACAGGTGGCTGTACCAGAAGTAAACGCCCGGCAAATCGCTGGACGGCACGGTGCAATTGAACTTGCTTCGTCCGGGCCTGAGTGCTTGCTGCGCGCGGACCAGGGCGATATCGCCATCCCACTTGACGTTTGCCGGCGGCTGTCCACTGACGAAGCAGCGCAGGCCGGTCCGGTCATACCCACCGGGCGGAATTCTCAGCTTCAGAAGCGGAGGACCCGCGCCGGGATCGAGCACGCGGCTATCGGGCGAGAGGATTTCCACCGGCAATGGACGAGTGCGCAGTTTCTCTGCGAGCGACTCGAGGTCGGCGTATCCCGTGGCGACGGGGAATCTTGGCAGCGATTGGAGCTCCGAGACAGGCCCCACCGGCCCCGACTGCTGGCCGAACGTCACGTAATCCAGCTCTTCAAGCAGGGCTTCCAGCGGTTCATCGAATTCGCCGTAAGGATAGGCGTGCATGTGCAGCGGCGCGGCCAATTCGGCCTGCAGTCGCGATTGTGCATGTTCTATGTCCGCCGCGACGCGTTTGCGCCAGGCCATCTCGCTTTCACCCGCCATGCGTCGAATCAGATGGCGATGCGAGGAGCTGTGGTTCCCGATCCGGCCGCCGCGCTCCTCGAGATCACGCAACTGCGCCCAGCTCATGTAGCCACCGTAGGATTTATCGATGTAATCCGTGCTGACGAACACGGTGAACGGCCAGCCGCGGCGTTCCAGCATCGGCAGCGCATGGGTGAAAACAGAGGAATAGGCATCGTCGAACGTGATCGCCACCGCATTCGCCGGCAGCGAGCCGCTGTCCCGGAGCCCGGCAACCAGTTCATCGAGCGGGATGACGTTGTAGCCCTGCGCAGCGAGATAGTCCAGGTGAGTCGAGAAGGTGTCCGGCGAGACGCTTGTCGCGGCCGGCGTATCGTCGCTGACGTGGTGATAGAGCAGGATGACGGCATGTTCTTGCGTGCCGCCATCCTCTCTCTGGCTCGCCAGCGAATGCTGTCCGAGCCCTAATGCGAGCAGGACCAGGACGAGCACCATGCCGCCGTGCAGGATCGCCCGTGGGCCGGGGCACTCAGGCATCCGTATTGCCATCGAACTCCTCGAGATCGTTGAAACGGATCAGCTGTTTTATCTCATCGACATAGGCACTGCCGCGTTCCGAGTAGCTTTGCAGCTCCTCTGCCAGCACCAGGCCTGAAAGCGGCGCCCGGCTTGCGCGTAACCCGGCGCGCGCCAGGCGAAAATCGCGATAAGCGGAATGCGTGTTGATGTTGCGCAGATAACTCTCGACGGACTCGCGCGGCGTGGAAAAGCGCTCGACTTCGTGCGTCGCCTGAGCGCCGCGGGCATGCGGCACGATCCCGCAGCCGGGTTCATAACACCACTGGCCGAACAGGTTCCGTCCCTCCCGAGCGAAACGAGAAGTTCCCCAGCCGGACTCCTTGGCCGCCTGCGCCAGCGCCAGCGACATGGGAACCGCATCCACCCGAAGCAACAATGTCGCGAGCAATTCGTCGCCCGAAAGCGTCTCCGGATCAAGTCGATAGCGTTCACCCAGCGCCCGCAACCAGCGACGATCGCGCCACCCGGCCTCATCGGCAGCCGCGATCGAAACCAGGCGACCGCGGTCCCGCAGAACGCGGGCGTTTTCCGCTGCGATAAGAGGTTGCATGAATTCCACGAAACGCGCTTTGCGCTCCGGTCCGGCCGGCCACGCCGAAAAATCCGGCAAGGCTTGAGGTCGGGCAAGTGACACCAGCAGGGCCAACGCGGCGAGCAGCAGTCCTGCCGCGAGAATCCGCAGAATGGTCGCATCGCCAAGGGGGCGCCCGGTCGGCCGCCAGCGGCGGCGTAGCTCGTCGATCGATGCCATGCCGCAAGATTGTAACATCCAAGGAAAACCTGATTATTGGGCGAGCGAGAGCACCCCCGCCAAGTCACAACTGCGATGGTAGCGTCGGACTAGCCTGTGAAGACTCGCCCCGCGCTGAGCATTCGCAATAGCGAGGAAGACAAAACGTCCCGCTCAGCGACATCGTACGGCCGCGCGGGATGGGCTCCCCACACCGGGCGCGGCCATGCATCGTCGGTTTCGAACCTGGCGATCACATGCACGTGCAATTGGGCGACCACGTTACCGAGTGCCGCGATGTTGAGCTTGTGAGGCCGGACCGTGCGATCCAGCGCAGCCGCACACAGGCGTATTTCATCCCAGATCAGGAGCTGATCGGACTCCGCGAGATCCAGGATTTCCACTGCATCCGGTCTGCGCGGCACAAGCACCAGCCACGGATAACGCGCATCCTCCATCAGCCGCACCGAGCAAAGCTCGAGATCGACCAAGGCGCTCGTATCCTTCTCGAGGCGAGCGTCCAGCAAGAATCCAGCGGCGGGCATCATAGCCTGATTCTAGCGCAATGCCGTCGCCGCCTCGGAACGGTCTTCCAGCTACGTCAGCAGATGGAAATCTCTGCCTGGCCGCTTCAGGTTCACGGTACATTAAGGCTTGGCTTAACGCGGCCGACAACAAAGCTGTACAACTCGTTCTGCTTGCCGAGAAATTACATTGCCATGCCCGTTGACCCACCGTGGGACATAATCTGCGGATGACTCGAATCCTCGTTGTCGACGACGATGCCCCGAGCCGGATGCTGCTTGCGGGCATCTTTGCCGCGCGCGGCTACCACGTGGCGCAGGCTGCCGACGGCCGTGCCGCGCTCGATTCG
>Ga0209948_1000248_pt1 | contig 16606 bp, 7 predicted proteins | sample SalPonR2_C_D2_MG_FD_185709 | JGI IMG/M metagenome (GOLD analysis project Ga0209948, IMG submission 185709) | Salt pond soil microbial communities from South San Francisco under conditions of wetland restoration - Salt Pond MetaG R2_C_D2_MG... ... | reverse complement strand
GATCACGGCCGTCGCCGCCAACCGGCCGCCGCTGGCGGCCGCCACGGCAAGCCCGTCACAGCCGTCGCCCGGAGATACCATCCAGCTCGACGGCAGCGCGTCCAGCGACCCCGATGGCGACGAGCTGACCTACCTGTGGACCTTGCTCCGGCCCGCCGGCAGCGGCGCGATCCTGAGTTCAGCGACAGACGTTTCGCCGAGCTTCGTCGCCGACGTGGAAGGCGCTTACACGGCGAGCCTGATGGTCAACGACGGTGAGCTCGACAGTGCACCGGCTGCCGTGACTGTCACGGCAGCCACGGACAACAACCCGCCGGCGCTTGTGGCGATCGGCGACCGCGTGGCCTTCGTCGGCGCATCGCTCGCGTTCCGCATCTTTGCCGTCGATCCGGATGCCGGTGACACACTTGCCTTCAGTCTGGTGTCGGCGCCTGCCGGCGCGAGCATCGACCCGGCCAGCGGGGATTTCGTCTACAACGCCAGCGCGAGCCCGACGGTGGTGCCGGTAACAGTGCAGGTGACCGACAGCGGCGGACTGAGCGACACCGACACCTTCAGCCTCGACGTGCGCAGCGCGCCGGTCACGCCGGTCGACAACGCGCCGCCCACCCTTGCCCCGATCGGGCCGCGAACGATCGTGGTTGGACAGTCGCTTTCCATCCAGGCCGAGGCCAGCGATCCGGATGCCGGCGATATCCTGAGCTACGCACTGCCCGCTGCACCTTCCGGCATGACGATTTCGCCGTCCGGGCTGATCGAGTGGACGCCCGCGGCCGCGCAGGCCGGCGCCCATGACGTCACCGTGGAGGTCACGGATGCCGCCGGCGCCGCCGCGCTGCAGAGCGCAATCGTGAATGTCGTGGCGCCGAATCGAGCACCCGTGGCGAATGACGACCTGTACGAAGCGCGCATCGGCGAGACAACCTCCGTGGCTGCCCCCGGTGTGCTTGCCAATGACAGCGATCCCGACGGGGACCCTCTGTCGGCTTCCCTGGTGACGACCAGCGCCAATGGCGTGCTCGATTTCAGGGTGGACGGGTCTTTCGATTACACGCCCGGACTGCCCGAGACCACCGGCCCCGTGGAGCTCGAGCTGCAGTGTGAATTGCCGATCTCCGCGGGAGGCTTCCAGCACAACGGCACGGTTGCGGTGGGTGACGTCGACGACGACGGCGAGGCCGAGATCGTCGGTTACAACTTCATCACCAGCGCCGGCCGCGCCGAGCTCTGGGTCCTGAACGCCGCCGATTGCACGCCCGAACTGGCAACCAGCCCCGCGGTGGTGGCGGCCGGCGGCCTGGCACAAGGTTCGCATCCCGGGCTGCTCGACATCGACGGCGATGGCGACCTCGAGATCATCGCGCCACGCGAGGCGCTGCCCGAGGACCAGGGCGGATTTTTCGACAGCCGGCACTTGCTGGCCGTGCACCACGACGGCACCCTCGCATGGCCCGGCGACGGCGCCAGCGCAACCAGCCCGACCCTCGGCTTCCCGACGGCCGGCTCCAGCAGCGGGTCCTATCGCTATACCGGCCCGACTTTCGCCGACATCGACGCCGACGGCGTAATCGAAATCGTGATGCCGTGGCGGATCATCGGCAGCGTGTCGGTGTACGTGCGGAGCGGCGTCACCGTCTACGACAGCCGCGACGGCAGCATCGAGTGGGAGTTCACGGGTCCCGACCAGCGCGGCGACGCCGACTACAAGCCGCCGGTCGTCGCCGACCTCGATCGCGACGGCACCATGGAAATCATCGCGCACACCCAGGTCGTCGATCACCTCGGCGGTCTTGAGTTCGAGTTGCCGGTCGAGGGCTACCTCGGTGGCTCCTCGAGAATCACCACCAACCTCTACAGCGCCGTGGCTGACTTCGATGGCGATACCTTCGCCGAGATCGTCGCCTACGACCAGCAGAACGTTTATCTCTACGAGCAGGACGGAGCCCTGATCTGGCAGCAGCCATTCGCCAACAACGGCCAGAGCCAGCTCACCGTGGCGGATCTCGACGGTGACGGAGAGGTCGAGTTCGCGTTACTGGCCGGCACCGGCAACCTCCCCGGGTACATGGTTGCCTTCGACACCGACGGGCAGCAGCTCTGGAGCCATGCCGGCGATTCGGCGTTGTCCCCGCCGGCGATAAATCGCTTTACGGGCCCGAACATCACGGCGTGGGATGCCAATGCCGACGGCGCCGTGGACCTCGCGGTTCACTACGACAACGGCGTACCCGCCGAGACCGGTATCTACATTTTCGACGGCCGCGACGGCTCGGTACTCGAGTTTGTCACGATCGATTCCTATTTCACCGAGCAGCGTTTCATCACCATCGCGGACATCGACGACGATGGCACCGCTGAGCTCATCAGTTCCTTCAATACCGGTGGCACCGGCACGACGCGCGTGTGGCGCGGTACCAGTGCGAACCCGCTGCCGCCGGCGCCGGGCGTGCGTAACCAGTGGGTCTTCGATCAGACGCGCATCGACGACGCCGCGAACGTGCTGACCGAGCCCGAACCCGCGTGGCTGCAGCCGGGCCGCAACGGCTACAACCTGGTGTCCGACCCGCAGCGCATCTACACACAGACCCAGTGCGAGTTGCCCTTCTCCCCCGACCGCCTGGGAACCAATAGCACGCTGGCCGTCGGTGATGTCGATAACGACGGCGACACTGAGATCGTCGGCATGTGGTACATCACGAGAACGTTCACGGGCGAGTTCTTCATCCTCAATGCCGAGGACTGTTCCGTCCAACTCGGTAGCAGCCCGCTGGTGCAGGCCAGCGAGGTTGGCGGCGTGCGGGTTGGTTCCCACCTCGGCCTAGTCGATATCGACGGCGACGGCGATCTCGAAATGATCGCGCATCGCCTCCGGGAGCCGAACGGTGGCTTCGACTCGACGCCCGCGCTGGTTGCGGCGCATCATGACGGCACGTTGGCCTGGCCGGGTAACGGCGGTTCCGAGCCCACCGGTCGGACCTATCTCGGTTACTCGTCCTCCAATTCCGGTCCGGCGTTCGCCGATCTCGACGGCGATGGGATCGTCGAGATCCTGGTGTCGTGGAATGTTTTCGGCTGCGGCCCGAGTGTTTCATGTGCCGGTGTCACGGTTTTCAACAGCGCGGACGGCTCCCTGAAATGGGAATACGAGGCGGAGCCGCAGCGTAACCGGGAACTCAACCAGCCAGTGGCCGTCGCCGATCTCGACCTGGACGGCACCATGGAAGTCATCGTCCACAACCACGTCGTGAGCCATACCGGCGAGTTCGAGTTCCGACTGCCGATCCGCCCCCTGTTCCAAAGCGCGCCGAATCAGGGGATCTATCTTCACACGGCCGTCGCGAACTTCGACGACGATCCTTATCCCGAGATCATCGGCCGGGAGCGCGGTCGCATGTATCTCTTCGAACATGACGGGACCCTGAAGTGGGAGATCGACCGGGAAACGCCGTCGGGCAGTGCAATCACGGTCGCCGACTTCGACGGCGACGGCCAGGTCGAGTTTGGCTGGATGGATGGCGACTACAGCGTTTTCAGTACGGGGTTGCCTCGGTACCTTGCGGTGTTCGATACCGATGGCACGCCGCTTTGGAGCCACGCGGATCGTGACCGGTTCCAAGAGCCCTCGGGTTTTGCTGGCGGTGCGCTCCAAGGCGTGGTCGCATTCGACGCCAACACCGATGGCGCCTACGACCTCGTGGTTCACCTCAATGCCGAGAACGGCAGCGGGCTCTACATCTTCAGCGGGCGCGATGGCAGTCTGCTCGAGTTCATTCCGGTGGACCGGTTTGCGGCGTTCCATCGCTTCCCGACCATCGCCGACGTCGACGGGGACGGCGCGGCGGAGATCGTCACGTCGTTCAACAGTGGTCTGAACGGCACAGTGCGCGTGATCGGGGGCGTCGAGTCGAAGCCGCTGCCCCCGGCGCCGCCGGTCCGCACGCAATGGATCTTTCACGAGGGCTACGTCGACGCCGACGGCAATGTGCTGACCAACCCGACGCCGCACTGGCTGCGGCCGGAGCTGAACGGCTGGAACCTGATCAAGCGGGCGCCGGATCCGCTGGCCGGCACGACCGATGCCTTCACCTACCAGGTCTCGGACGGGCAGAGCACTTCGAATGCTGCCACGGTCACCTTCGACGTGCAGCCGGCCGGCACGCCGCCGGCCTTCCTGAGCGAGCCCGATACCCTGACCACCATCGGCTTCCCGTACCAGTACGCCGCCCGCGTGGTCGATCTCGACCCGGGCGACTCGGTGACGCTGACGCTGGCCGCCGCGCCGCCGGGCATGACGCTGTCCTCGACCGGACGGCTGAACTGGTCGCCCGATGCGGCCGGCGAATACGCCGTGAGCCTCCTCGCGAGCGACACGATCGGCTTCACCACTGTGCAGTCATTCACCCTTGTCGTCGGCGAACCGGTTACCGTGCCTGACGTGGTCGGCAGCCCGCAGAGTGCGGCCGAGGATGCCCTGGCCGCCGCGAGCCTGCTCGTGGGCTCGGTTCGCGAGGCCACGCACCCGACCGTGCCCGCCGGCTCCGTCGCTGAGCAGTCGCCTCCGGGCGGGGCCGTGGCCGAGTTCGGCGGCGTAGTGGACCTGGTCGTATCCCGTGGCCCCGGTCCCGAGGATATCGATGCAGACGGCGACGGATTCACGCCGAACCAGGGCGATTGCGACGACGGCGATGGCTCCATTCTCCCCGGCGGGGTGGATGATCCTGCCGACGGCATCGATGCCAACTGCGATGGCATCGACGGCGATCTCGATCTCGCGAGCATCATTGTCGAGCCGGCGGATAGCACTGTCCTGCCCGGCCAGGTCGTGAACCTGACGGCCACGGGCGTGTTCGTGGACGGGACCAGCCAGAACCTGACGTCCGTCGTCGCCTGGACCAATGGGCCGAGCTTCAGCAACACGACGCCCGACAGCTACACGGCGACGGCGACCCGCGAGGGAATCTCCGGCGCCGCGACGATCCAGGTGGTGGCGGGCGTGTCCGGCGATACGCTGCCACCCGCCGGGTCCATCTCAACCCCGACTGGGGATGCGACGGTCACCGAGCCGGTGGACGTGAGCGGTACGGCTTTCGACACTAACTTCCTGAAGTACGAGCTGGCCTATGCACCGGCGGGCGACACCGACTTCACCGTTATCACGGCCTCCACTACGCCTGTCACCGATGCTGTGCTGGGCCGCTTCGATCCCACGCTCCTGGTCAACGGGCTCTACACGATCCGGCTGACGGTATTCGATTCCGGCGGTAACCAGGCGGTGGACGAGGTCACCGTATTGGTGGAAGGCCAGATGAAGGTCGGCTATTTCCAGCTCGCGTTCACTGATCTCGACGTGCCTGTGGCCGGTATACCCGTCGCCGTGACGCGGATTTACGACAGCCGCGACAAGGCGCGTGGCGCGTTTGGTGTCGGTTGGCGCCTCGACGTCGAGTCGCTGCGCCTCACGACGAACCGTGTGCTTGGCACCGGCTGGCGGGTCGATCGCTCCGGCTTGGCTTTCGGCCTGGTCCCCACGGACCAGCATGTCGCGGTGCTGCGCTTGCCCGATGGACGCGCGGAGGTGTTCGACCTGGTGGTCACACCCGGCGTGTCTCCGCTCGTGCCGTTCCCGCCTGCAGCGCTGCGGGCCACTTTCCAGCCGCGTCCTGGCACCCGGGGCCGGCTCGAAAGCCTCGACAACAATCTGCTGACGATCTTCGATCCGCAGCCCGGCCAGGTCATCCTTGCCGACGACGGGACCGGCGCTGCGTATGATCCCCAACGGTTCCGCTACACCGCGCAGGACGGCACGCAGGTGGTGCTGCACTTGCAAGACGGCATCGAGAGCATTCGCGAGCCCAACGGGAACACCCTGGTTTTCACGGACTCGGGGATTACGCACTCCTCCGGCAGGACGGTTGTTTTCGAACGCGATGCGCTCGGCCGGATCGTTTCCGTCGCGGACCCGATGGGCCAGACGCAAAGCTACACCTATGACGGCAATGGCAACCTGACAGCGCACGAAGATCGCGAGGGTAACGTCACCCGTTATCGGTATGACCGAAACCACGGCCTGCTGGCGGTGCTGGATCCGCTCGATCGCGAGGTCTCCAGGATCGAGTACGACGCAGACGGTCGCGTCATCGCGGCCACCAACGGTGGCAATGGACGCTATTCCTTTGACCGCGACCTGGATGCACGGACTGAAGCCGCCGTCGATCCGACCGGAGGCGTGCAGACCAACAGCTACGATGCCCGAGGCAATATCGTGGCGTCGACCGATGCCGTGGGAGCAACGACGACCCGGACTTTCGACGCGAACGGCAACGTGCTGACCGAAACCAACGCGGCTGGAGGGACGCTGGCGTTCAGTTACGACGCGGCGGGCAATATGCTCTCGTCGCGGGATCCACAGGGCTTCGAGACGAGGTACGAGTACGACGTGGCCGGCCGAATGACGCGCAGGCTGGGGCCGGACGGGTTGGAGACGACCTACGCTTACGATTCCCGCGGCAACCTCGTGCGCAAGGCGCAGAGCACCGGTGAGGTCGAGCTGTATACCTACGACGCCCGCGGACTGCTCCTGAGCCGGACCGATGCCAACGGCGCGGTAACGCGCTATGCCTACGATGCAGCCGGTAATCGCACCAGCGAGATCGGGCCAACGGGCGTCGAGCGGATCTACGCTTATGATGCCAACGGCAACCAGCTGAGTGAGTCGGTCCGTTTGGCAGACGGTTCGCTGGCAACGATCTCACGGGTGTTCGACGCCAATGGCGAGCTTCGCTCGGTCACGGATGCGGCAGGCAATACGATCCAGTTCGACCGAGATGCTCAGGGCAACGTGGCCGGGATCATCGATCCGCTCGGCAATCGTACCGATCGCTCGCACGATGCGGTGTCGCGCCTCGTGTCTTCTCGCTATGCCGATGGCACCGAGGAAGAGATCACCTATGACTTCCGCGGCGGCATCACTCAGGTCGAGGACCGCGAAAACCGAATCAGTCGTTACGTTTACGACGCGGCTGGCCGGCCGTCGCGATTCGAGTTCCCCGACGACACGCCGGACCCCTTCGACAATCCGGGATACGACATGACCTACAACGCGCTTGGCCTGCCTGAAAGCATAAGTGGCGAGGGCGGTCCGAGCATGTCGCTAGAGCATGACTCGGGCGGTCGGCTCAGTCGGTCGACGAACTCGATTTCCGGGGCCTGGGATCTCGCCTACGACGCAATGGGACGGCTGACCGAGTACACGGACGTTCTGGGCAGGACCACTCGCCGCAGTTTCGATGGTGCTGGTCGGCTCACGTCGATCACGTTCCCGGACGGCGCGTCGATCCAGCAGGCTTACGACGCAGCCGGCAATCTGGTCGAGCGGATTGCACCGGACGGAGCGACGACCCGGTTTGGCTATGATGCGCAAGGCCAGCTCATTTCTGTCGTCCTTCCCGACGGTGCGGCGACGAGCTATGCCTATGACAACCGGGGGAACCTGGTCACCGCCACGGACGCACGCGGCAACCAGACGCGCTACACCTACGACCTCGCGGGACGGCGTACGTCGGTCATTCGGCCGTCGGGCCAGGTCGCCCGGTTCGACTACGATGCGAATGGCAACCTCGTTAGCTTTGTGGACTTCAGCGGGGCGGAGACCCGGTACGACTACGACGAGGTCAATCGCCTGGTGCGCCGGATTGAACCCGACGGGGCCGCCATTTCATTCACCTACACGGCATCCGGCGAGCGCAGCAGTTACACCGACGCTGTCGGCACGACGAGCTACACTTATGACGCTCAGGACAGGCTGGTTCGGGTGGACCATTCGGACGGCAACTGGATCGAGTACGTCTATGGCGACGAAGTCGGTATCGCGGAGATCAGGACGCCGGCGCAGACGACGCGCTACGAGCGTGACGGCGGCGGGCGGATCACGGCGATCACCGATGGGGCCGGAGGGGCCTTCGCGCGGACCTACGACGCGGTCGGAAACCTGGTCGAGACGACCCGGCCGGACGGCAGCCGTGAATTGCGCGCCTATGATAGCCGCGACCGTATCGAGATCCTGGAGCAGATCGCCGACGATGGAACCACCGTTGCGCGCTACGAGTACAGCTACTTCGCCGACGGCAATCTCGCGACGGTCACGGAGGCCTCAGGTCGCAGCATCACCTATGAATACGATCTAAACGATCGACTGGTCCGCGAAACTTCGACCGGCGGAGCCGGACCGGATCGGACCGTCGAGTATGTCTACGACGCCGTGGGTAACCGTACTCGCAAGACCGATTCCATCGAGGGCGTGACGGACTACTCGTATGACATCAACGATCGCCTGGTGGAGGAGCGCCGTGGCGCCGAGGTGATCACCTACGCTTACGATGCAAACGGTAACCTGGTCGCGCGCAGGGCCGGCCCCGATGCGACGGTCTACACCTGGTCCTCTGGCAACAGGCTGGTTGCGGTGTCGAACAGCGTCGGCCCGGATGCAAGCTTCGAGTACGATCCGGATGGCGCGTTGCAAGCGATGCGCAGCGGCGGCGAAGAGATTCGTTACCTTGTCGATGCCAATCGGTTTGCGCACCAGCGCGCCGAGGAAGTGCTCGACGACGGCAGCCGCGTCTCGCTGGTGCTGGACGACAGTGGTCCGATCGCCCGGGGTACCGGTGCCGGGCAGCGCCAGTTCCTGGTGGATGGACTCGGCAGCGTTCGGCAGCATAGCCGCGCGGGAGATGTTATTACCGCCTGGGACTATGATGCTTTTGGCAACATCGTCGCGGAGAGTGGTGATCCGGGGGGATCCCAGGCAAGGTTCATGGCCGAGCCGCTCGATGCGGCTACCGGAGCCTATTACCTTCGCGCCCGGCATTACGACCCTCGTACCGGCCGGTTCCTGAGCGTCGATCCGTTCGACGGTGACCTGACGCACCCCGTATCCCTGCATCGGTACCTGTATGCGAATGCGAATCCGCTCCGGTACATGGATCCGCTTGGAGAGTTCACGATCTCGTTGGCAGAGTTCAACACCGCGTTCGTGATCGCGGGCACGATTGCGGCCGCCCAGGGCGTGATCGGGGCGATCGCTCGCCTCAAGGGCGGCGACGTCACCTGGGACGGACTGGCTGGCACCTTCTCATTCGATCCGACCTCGGGCGCCCCGGTGCCCATACCGGGCCTGGTGCTCGGCGGGTCCGTGTACGACTCAACGTCGGATTGCTCGCCCTACAAGCGCCGGGTCATGTGGCTGACCGTCTTCGGCGGCTACAGTGCTGCTGTGGGAGGTCTTCCCATTGCCATTTCTGTTAGCGAAACCACCATGTACTCCCCTCGCGTTATCGGCCCCAACGGTGGGGCGCTGATTGGCGGCTCGTTCATGGCCGGTGGTGCGATCGGTATCGGCACGCTGGGCCTGAGCAAGAGCGTGTGGCTGTCTGGCTTCGGGAGCAACCTTGGTGCGCCCGAGGAGGATTCCGGAACATCGAGGCAGGCGATTCTCGATGCGTCGGTTTCCGCCGTGTCTGGAATCACGATCCCACTCTATTGGCCGAAGATCGAGGGCGCCTGCGGCCCGTAGACCTGGACTATGAAACGAATTCACGAGACTGGAGGTTGAAATGAGAAGGCTAAGGATACTGTTCGGTGGAGTACTGCTGGCGGCCTCGCCGCTGGCGCTGGCCAATAGGTCGGTCCGCGATCTACAACACACCCAAGCCTGAACACTACCAGGGCTATTTTGTTTCGGCTTCTGTTGGTGGGTCGGTTACGGGCCGATTGCTCAGCAAGGTCGGTCTCGCGGGAGGCGGCGCCGGCGCGCTCGCCGGATTCTGGTCTCCCGTACCGACCTATTTCACCGATGGCGCAGGGGGTATTTTCGAGGGTGCAGGTGACTGCACGAGTTGCGAAAGTCGGTACAGCTTCGGATATCGCGGCGGCGTGGCCGCGACGGCAGGGCGAGGCGCAGGGGGCGGGAATGCGGCGTTCAGCTTCGCCATTTCCTACTACTGGCTGCTGGATTCCTGGGATGTGGCTGAAGGTAACTGATGCGGGTACGGAGTCGACCCGCCTGGCGAAAGTACAAGCGACACGAAGAGAACTGGAGATTGAAAATGAAGATGTTCACAGCGCTGGTCGGCGCGGTATTTATGTTGATCTCGCCGTTGGCAAACGCCTCGCCGATTTTCTACTGGACCAAGCATGTCGAGGGCGATCGCTGGCAATACGATTACGCAGTCGGGAACGAAATCGGCACCGACATCGACTGGTTCACGATCTGGTTCGACCCGAGCCTCTATGAGCTTGATACAGTGGATTTCGGCTTCGGCGAGGAAGTCGATCCGGACAGCTACGTCGGACCGGCCGAGTGGGACATTTTTGTTGCTGCACCGGATCCGTTGTTCACGCCGCCCCCAACGGACGATCAATTCGGGTTCTACGACGCCTTCGCGTTCGGCGATCCCGTCTCCCCGGGCCAACTGGTTTCCGGTTTCTCGATCACGTTCACCTGGCTCGGCGACGGCACACCGGGCAGCCAGCCGTTCACGCTCTTCGGTGATGACCTGCTGCCGGAGCTGCAAGACAACTACTTTACCCAGGTTCCGGAACCGGGAACGCTGGGTCTTCTCGGCGCGTGCATTGCATTGCTCGGATTCGCACGTAGATCGGCTGCGCGAGGCTGAGCCTGCCGTACGCAGGAGTACATTGGCCGCCTATCTCGCGGAGGTCGAACAATGGAGACAAAGCTCGCGGGCACGGACGCCGAACTCGAGCAACGAATGCTGGCGATTTGCGACGAGGTCCTCGCGTTGCCCAGCGTCGAGCGGGCCGACTACCTTGCCCGCCGGTGTGCCGGGAGGCCGGCATTGCGTGCGGGGGTCGAATCCCTGCTACAGGCCATCGATGATTCCGGCCAGTTCATGAAGCTCGAGATCGACGAGAGCGAACTCTGACCCTTCCACTGGCCCGGGGACGACACGAGGGACGACTCAGCCGTTGCATGCCTCGAGCAACTCGCGCATTTCCTCCGGCTGGTTCCGGTCGAAGTCCGACAAGCCGAACTTCCTGTCAATCGCGAGCCAGGTGTCGAGGGATCGCCGAAACCAGTCGCAGGCTTCCGCCTGCCGCTCGGCGGAGGCCAAAATGTCGCCTGTCATGCGGTAGTTCACCGCGACCGAACGCTGCACGCCCGGCGTGTCCGGATCCGCGGCGGCCTGGGCCTCGAACCATGCGTTGGTCTTCTCCATGAGACGTACGGCCTCGTCCGCCTCGTCGAGGCGAACCCGCGCCTGCGCGAGCGAACTGCGCAGGATTGCCAGGCGGCGTCCCGTCTCCGCGTCCTCCGGATCGCGCGCTGCCTGTAATTCGAGCGTCGAGATGGCCGGCAGATAGTCGGCCGCCGCTTCTTCGGGGCGTTCGAGTTCGATCAGCGCATTGCCGCGGGACCAGAGCACTATGACGAGTGCGTTGTCGATGGCCTGGTCCGGCGCGTCAGATTGCGCCAGTGCCCGATAGCCGTCGATCGATACGCCATAGTCCGCCAGTGCGCGCTCGAGTTGGCCGAGAAAATAATTCAGTTCACCCCGCAGCCGGTAGGCATCGGCCTTCGCTTTCCTGATGCCCGGGTCATCCGGCCATCGCTGGAGCGAGGCGCCAGTCGCCGCGATCAGTTCATCGACCACGTTGATCGCCCGGTCATATTCCTGTTGCCACTTGAAAGTGTCGGCATAGCGCCGCTGGGCGGTGAGCCGCTCCGCGACGATATCCGGGGCGTCGGCATGTAGTCGCTCGGCTTCGCGAAAAGCGGCCAGGGCAAGTTCGATCTGCTCACGGCCGGCCTCGGGATCATTGTCGAGGTAGGTGAGGTCGCTGCCGTAGTTGGAGCGAATCTGCCCGAGCGCCCGGTACACGCCCGCCGGATCCGGGTGATCGTCGATCAGCGAGGTGAGAAGCTCGAGAGCCCGCTGCCGAGCGCTCGGGCCTTGCTCCCGATCTGCCACGTCATCGACCGCCTGGCGGTTGAGGATGCTCGACAGGCGCGAATAGCCCGTCGCGGCGTCGAAGCGCACGTCGGGCGGCGCAGTCGGGTTGTCTGTCAGGGTCTCGAGGTACTCTTGCGCAGTGGATGCCAGCAGCCGGCGCGCCGAGACGCTGCCCGGAATCTGTTCGATTTCGTCGTAGACGTCGAACATCAGCGTGCGCGCGATCGCCCGCACCTGCTCGAAGCGCCGGTCAGCCTCGGCGCGGGCATGCTCGGCTTCGATATACGCATCGGTGATCAGGCCGAGCGCCGCCAGCAGTCCGGCGGCCGCGGCGGCTGATACCGTAACGCCGATGCGGTGGCGCTGGATGAAGCGTCGGGCCCGGTAACCTACCGAATCCGGGCGCGCTTCGACCGGAAGCCCGTCGAGATAGCGGCCGAGGTCAGCGCTGAAGGCGGCTATCGAGGGATAGCGGCGTTCCGGTTCACGGTCCAGCGCCTTCATCAGGATATTGTCCAGGTCGCCGGCCAGCGTCTTGCGCAAGCGCTCGGGAGTCGTGCCGCGGAGAGCCGCCACTTCGTGCTTCAGATTCTCCTGGCTGAATGTGTCCAGGCGTTTGCTTGCCTGCGGGATGGACAGCCCCTCGACCGTACGGATCATTTCGCGATGGCCCGTCGTCTCGATCCGGTAGGGGCGCTCGCCGGCCAGCAACTGGTACGTGAGCACCCCGAGCGAGTAGACGTCACTCGCGGTCGTCACCCGGCTTTCGAGAATCTGCTCCGGACTCGCGTAGTCAGGCGTCAGCGCACCTCGGCCGAACACCGTAGTCTCACCCGTCACAGGACCCGCTTCAGCCGTGATCAGTTTGGCGATCCCGAAGTCCAGCAGTTTCGGGATACCATCCGGCGTGACGAGTACGTTGGTTGGCTTGAGGTCGCGGTGCACGACGAGGTTCTGGTGAGCGTACTGCACCGCCATCGCGACTTGCTGGATGAGCCGGATCCGCTCCCGCACGCCCAGTTTCCGTTTGTCGCAGTACTCATCGATGGCCTGGCCTTCGATATATTCCATTGCCAGGTAGGGGATCCCGTCCGCGGTCGTTCCGCCATCGATGAGCGCTGCAATGTAGGGGTGACTCAGCCCCGCGAGAATCTGGCGTTCGACGTCGAAGCGCCGGGCGAGCTCAGGTACCAGGAACTGGCCGCGAACGATCTTGAGCGCCACGCGCTGGCTGTAGTGTTGTCCGCCGCGATCCGCAAGGTAGACAGCACCCATGCCCCCCTCGCCGATTTTCTCCAGGATGCGGAAACCCTCGAGATGCTGGCCGGGGTCGGGGCCGTAGCGGGCGGTGGCCGCGGTTTCGGCAGCGAGAAACTCGCCGGACTCGGCCACGGCCAGCAATACGGAGTCCACTGAGCGCCGCAGTGCCTCGTCGCCGCCGCAACTCGCAGCAAGAAAATCGGCCCGGGCCTCCGCATCGAGTTCAAGGGCGCGTTCGCAGAGATCGAGTATCGTTCTCGTCCGTGGCTTCCCGCTCATATCCCGTACTCAATCCTCACGCCTGGCGCCCAGTTCCCGATAGAGCCAGCCGCGTGCGACATCCCAGCTGCGCTTGACCGTGGCCGGAGAGATTCCGAGCACTTCGGCGGTCTCCTCGATCGTCAGACCGCCGAAGTAGCGCAGCTCGACCAGGTGGGCACGCTGGGGATCGGTCTCGGCGAGGCGCTCGAGCGCTTCGTGCAGCGCCAGTGCATTCGTGGTGGGCTGGTTCGCTGCGGAAGAGATGCCGCTCAGCGTCACCTGGACGCCGCCGTCCCGTTTCGCCGCGTTGCGCCGCCGCCCTTCATCGACCAGCACCTGGCGCATCACGCGCGCCGCCATGGCCAGGAAATGCGCACGGCCCTGCCATTCGACACGGTCCATGTCCACGAGGCGCAAATAACACTCGTGAACGAGCGCATTGGGTTGCAGGTCATGAGCGAAGACTTCCCGTGCAAGGTGACGGGTGGCGATCTGGTTGAGTTCCGCGTAGACGCGCTCGATCAATGCGGCACGCGCCTCGTCATCGCCGCTGTTCCAGCGCAGCAGGAGCTGGGTAACGTCGGACATGACGCTTCACTCGCCTCGGTTCGAATCGTCGCCGTAGTCTATCAGTCCGGCTTGCCCGTCGCGTCCTTGCGCTCCTGGCGCAGCAGCGTCTTCATCAGCGCTTTGGGACCGACCTGTGGCAGTTGCTTTTCAGTCAGCGACTGCGCTAGCGCTCGCGGTAATCCGACCCCGCCCTCCGCCATCAGCTGGAACATGTGCGCTACTGCAGCGGCATTGCGCGCCAGCTGAGCCATCAACGGGTGGTCCGGGGGCGGCACGGGGAAACGGAACACGAGGGTGGCGTCTTCCCGCTGGAAGCCGTCGTGCGGCACGTAAGGCTCCAGCAGGTGACGCATGGCCTTGTTCTCCACCTGCAGACGCCCGTCTGCGTACGGGATACCGCGTTCGCTGACCATCGCGAGGAGTCGGTGCAGGAGAATGCGGCCGATGCCCAGTCCCTGCCAGTCGTCGACGATGGTGATGGCGATCTCGGCGGCATCCGGGCTGTCCTTGCTCCGTACGAAGCGGGCCATGCCGATGCCGTTTTGCTCCGTGCCGTCCGCTCCGAGCTCGATCGCGGTGATAGCGCCGTGATCGTCGTCGCAGGGCGCGACGAGCTCCTGGATCTCCTGGTCATTGAGCTGCATCTTGGGATAGAACCAGCGCATCACCCGGGTTTCCACGGACAGGCGATTGAACGCCGCAATGATGCCGTCCCGGTCGTCCGGGCGCACCAGTCGCAGGCGCATCACGCCACCGTCCGGCAACCTGATGTCCTCGCTATAGTGGTCATCGAATCTCATCGATCACCCTGTTCCAACCCGTATCGGTTGCCGAAATGGCTTCTGATGCAATGCAGCATAGCATCGGATTGAGTCCGATGCCCGGAACGCGGAGGATAGCGGAGATGGATGTCGATCCCGAGTCGCAGGAAATCGTGTTTCGCGCCCGCCGGCGCGGGCCCTGCGACGAAGTGGCCCTGGTGCTCGAGGCCGTGGGCCTGCGGCCGGTGGTGCACCAGCTGGGGGGCGACTGTCTCGTCCTGGTCGGACCGGCCGACGCGGCCCGGGCGCGGCGCGAGATCGAGGCCTGGCGTGCAGAGAACCTGCGCCGCCCGGCGGAACCCGCGCCGCGCCAGCCCTTGGCGGGAGGTCGCCGCGGGGTGGCCGGCTACGTCGCGGTGATGGTCTTGGTGGCCCTGGCCGTCACCAATTTCGCCTTCGACCGCGACTGGCTGGCCGCCGGCCGGATCGACGGCGCCGCCATGCTCGCCGGGGAATGGTGGCGGGCCGTCACAGCGCTGACCCTGCACGCCGATCTCGCGCACATCGCCGCGAACCTCTTGTTCGGCGGGGTGTTCGGGTGGTTCGCCGGCCGCTACCTCGGCTCAGGGGTCGCCTGGCTGCTGATCCTGCTGGCGGGCATCGTCGGCAACCTGGTCAACGTGTTGATCCTGGGGCCGGGACATCGGGCCATCGGCGCGTCCACCGCCGTGTTCGCGGCGCTCGGGCTGCTCGGCTCGCTGGGCTGGACGGGGCGCCGCGGCAGCCTGCGCGGCTGGCTTTATCGCCTGGCGCCGGTGATCGCCGCGGTCGCGGTGCTCGCGTACACCGGTGCCGGCGGCGAGCGGACCGACATCGGCGCGCACATCTGGGGCTTCGTTGCCGGCCTCGGGGCCGGCTTGCTGGCGGCTCGCGTCCCGCGGGAGATGTTGCTCCGGGGCAGCGTGCAGGCAGCGGCCGGGATCGCCGTCGTCGCGGTGCTGGTCGGCGCCTGGACGATGGCGCTCGCCTGAGCGGTCTCAGCTTCGCGCGAAGGCCGCCGGCATCGCCGCCGGGGGACCGATCCGACCGAAAACGGCTACCGCGAGTGCCGACAGCAGGAAACCCGGCACCAGTTCATAGAGGTCGAAGATCCCGCCCGAGGCGGCGCCCCAGGTGACCACGGTGAACCCGCCCGCGAGGATGCCGGCGTAGGCGCCGGCGAGGCTCATGCGCCGCCAGTAGAGCGAGGCCAGGATCGTCGGGCCGAACGAGGCGCCGAAACCCGCCCAGGCATAGGCCACCAGGTCCAGCACCTTGCTGTCGGGATCGAGCGCGAGGACGAACGCGCCGATGGCGATCACGATCACGGCCAGCCGGCCGATCCACAACAGCTCGCCGGGTCCGGCCCCTTGGCGCAGCAGGTCCCGGTAGAGGTCCTCGGACACGGCCGAGGAGGCCACCAGCAGCTGCGAGTCGGCGGTGCTCATGACGGCGGCGAGTATTCCCGCCAGACAGATGCCGGCCACCACCGGGTGAAGTAGCAGGGCCGCTAGCGCCATGAAGGCCTTCTCGCTGTCGGCACCCTCCAGCGCGGGGTCGAGCAGGGCGGCCGCCGCAAGGCCGACCAGGGTCGCAGTGCCCAGGCCGATGGCCGCCCAGCTCACGCCGATGCGGCGTGCCGCCACGAGTTCCTCCGCCGAACGCACCGCCATGAAGCGCGCGAGAATATGGGGCTGGCCGAAATATCCGAGTCCCCAGCCGAGCAGCGAGGCGGCGGCGATCCAG
>Ga0209948_1000243_pt1 | contig 16669 bp, 18 predicted proteins | sample SalPonR2_C_D2_MG_FD_185709 | JGI IMG/M metagenome (GOLD analysis project Ga0209948, IMG submission 185709) | Salt pond soil microbial communities from South San Francisco under conditions of wetland restoration - Salt Pond MetaG R2_C_D2_MG... ... | reverse complement strand
TCTTCGGCAACTCATGGGCGTGGCTGCGCGGGGTCGGGCCCTTGTAGACACCACCCTTGCGGAAGATCGGCGCGTTCCGGTCGCCGTGGCGTGCGCCGCCGGTGCCCTTCTGGCGATAGATCTTCTTGGTCGAGTAGCTGGTTTCCGACCGCGTCTTGACCTTGTGCGTGCCGGCCTGCGCCTTGTTGCGCTGCCAGCGGACGACACGGTGAAGGATGTCGGCGCGGGGTTCGAGGCCAAAGATGTCCTCGCCCAGCTCGACCGACCCGGCCTTCTCGCCGTCCAGTTTGATCACGTCGAGTTTCATTCCTCACCGTCCTTCTTCTCGGCCTGGATCTCGGCCTCGGCTTCCTTCAGCGCGGCCTCCTCGGCGGCGGCGGCCTCGGCTGCAGCGGCCTCTTCGGCGGCCTTGGCTTCGGCTTCGGCCTGAGCTGCGGCTTCCTCGGCGGCCTTGGCGGCTTCCTCGGCGGCAGAGCGCAGCGCGGCGGGGAGGATTGCAGTCTCGGGGAACGGCTTCTTCACCGCATCCTTGACCGTGACCCAGCCGCCCTTCGACCCGGGGACCGCGCCCTTGACCATGATCAGCCCACGGTCGGTGTCCGTGCGCACGACCTGCAGGTTCTGCGTCGTCACCTTCGCGGCACCCATGTGGCCGGCCATTTTCTTGCCCTTGAACACGCGGCCCGGGTCTTGACACTGACCGGTCGAGCCGTGCGAACGGTGCGAGATCGACACGCCGTGGGAGGCGCGCAGGCCCCCGAAGTTGTGCCGTTTCATCGCACCGGCGAAGCCCTTGCCGATCGAGGTGCCCGTGACGTCCACGAACTGCCCTTCGAAGTAATGGTCCGCGATGATTTCCTCACCGACATTGAGCAGGTTCGCGGGGTCCACGCGGAACTCCACAAGCTTGCGCTTGGGCTCCACGCTGGCCTTGGCGAAGTGGCCGCGCATGGGCGCGGAGACGCGCTTGGCCTTGGCCGTACCGGCACCGAGCTGCACGGCGGCATAGCCGTGCGCCTCGGGCGTCCGTTGGGCCACAACCTGCAGTTTGTCGAGCTGAAGGACGGTCACGGGGATCTGCTTCCCGTCCTCCATGAACAGCCGGGTCATGCCCAGCTTCTTGGCGATCACACCAGAGCGCAACATGGTCAATGCCCTCCCTTACACCTTGATCTCGACATCCACGCCGGCGGCGAGGTCGAGCTTCATCAGCGCGTCCACCGTCTGCGGGGTCGGATCCACGATGTCGAGAAGACGCTTGTGCGTCCGGATTTCCCACTGATCGCGGGACTTCTTGTCCACGTGCGGGCCACGGAGAACCGTGAACTTCTCGATCTTGTTGGGAAGCGGGATCGGCCCGCGGACCTGCGCGCCCGTGCGCTTCGCGGTGTTCACGATCTCCTGGGTGGAGGAATCGAGAACCCGGTAGTCGAACGCCTTGAGGCGGATCCGGATATTCTGGCTGGCAACTGCCATGTCATGTTCCTTTGAGTTGAGAGGAGGGGGGAAGTCCACCCCTCGTCGAACCGGTTTACTTGGCCGGATTTGAGGACCGGCAAGGGCCGCGAGCTATCCCGCGGCCCCGTCGAGTTCAAGTACCCTTTGCAGGATCACTCGATGATCTTGGACACGACGCCTGCGCCGACGGTGCGTCCGCCTTCGCGGATGGCGAAGCGCAGGCCGTCTTCCATCGCGATCGGCGCGATCAGCTCGACCGTGAACGACACGTTGTCGCCCGGCATCACCATCTCCGTGCCGGCGGCCAGCTCGACCGTGCCCGTCACGTCCGTCGTGCGGAAGTAGAACTGCGGGCGGTAGTTCGCGAAGAACGGCGTGTGGCGACCGCCCTCCTCCTTCGTCAGGATGTAGGCCTCGGCCTCGAACTTCGTGTGCGGCTTCACCGAACCCGGCTTGCACAGGACCTGCCCACGCTCGACCGCCTCCCGGTCGATGCCGCGCAGCAGCGCGCCGATGTTGTCGCCCGCCTCGCCGCGGTCCAGCAGCTTGCGGAACATCTCGACGCCCGTGCAGGTCGTCTTCTGCGTCGCCTTGATGCCCACGATCTCGAGCTCGTCGCCCACGTTCACCACGCCGCGCTCGACCCGGCCCGTCACCACCGTGCCACGGCCCGAAATCGAGAACACGTCCTCGATCGGCATCAGGAACGGCTTGTCCACCGCACGCTCCGGCGTCGGGATCCAGCTGTCCACCGCTTCCATCAGCGCCCGGATCGAGTTCTCGCCGATCTCGGGGTCACGCCCCTCCATCGCAGCAAGCGCCGAGCCCTTCACGATCGGAATGTCGTCGCCGGGATACTCGTAGGAGGACAGAAGCTCCCGGATCTCCATCTCGACAAGCTCCAGAAGCTCCTCGTCGTCGACCTGATCGACCTTGTTCATGTACACGACCATCGTGGGAATGCCGACCTGCCGGCCCAGAAGGATGTGCTCCCGCGTCTGCGGCATCGGGCCGTCGGCCGCGTTCACCACAAGGATCGCGCCGTCCATCTGCGCCGCACCCGTGATCATGTTCTTAACGTAGTCCGCGTGGCCGGGGCAGTCGACATGCGCGTAGTGACGGTTCTCCGTCTCGTATTCCACATGCGCCGTCGAGATCGTGATCCCCCGCGCCTTCTCCTCCGGCGCGCCGTCAATCTGGTCATACGCCTGGAAATCGCCGAAATACTTCGTGATCGCAGCCGTCAGCGTCGTCTTGCCGTGGTCAACATGGCCAATCGTGCCGATGTTCACGTGCGGCTTGTTACGTTCAAACTTTGCCTTTGCCATCTCGTCTGGCGCCCTGTCCGTTCGGGGGCGTCGGACGCAGTCGCGCCCTCGCCCGGTTCAACATCGCGGGCGGGTTATTGCGTGAGTGCAGAAAAATCAAGCGGTCAGTTGGTCAGCGGCTCGGGGCAGGGCGCATCCTCGGTCGGAACGCAAATCTCGGGGTCGACTGCCACGGCTTCGGGGTCGGCCGCTGCAGCCTCGGGGTCCACCTCGACCGGCGTCTCGACGGCCTGCGCGATCTCCTCGACCTCGGCGGCAGCCGTTTCGGCGGCGTCCGGATCGATGTTGAACCAGTCGGGATTCCGCAGCATCCACAGCTGGATGCGCCGCGCGGCGTTGCGCGCGAGCACCTGCATCTGTTCCTCGCGGGTGCGCGTCAGGCCAGAGCCGAGAAGGAATGTCTCGGGGCTGGACCCCTCGAAGATGACGATCTGCTCAGGCTCTTCGTGGAGCTTTTCGCCAAGCGCGTCGTCCCAGACATTGACCGACAGCACCAGCACCGAACGGGGGTTGAGAACGATCGGGATGCCCGGAGGCGCAAGCGCGTAACCATCCACGTTGATGCCGATATGGTAAAGCCGATCGCCTTCGTACTCGCCGAAGCGCCGGTCGATTTCGGAGGTGATGATCTCCTGCCACTCCTCGGGGGTGGCGTTCCGGCTGGGCGGCACCTGCTGCATGTTCTCGGCCACCACAATGTTGTGAGACAGCCGGAAATCGCCCATGTCCGGAAGATCCTCTTCCAGCGGGTCGGGCGCGGCACAGGCTGCCAGAACGCCCATCATTGCCACGAGGCCAAGCCTCGGAAGCCGGTTCAGAATATTGGTCACGGCGGAGGATCGCGTCGCGTCTCGGCGCATCTTTTCGTCTCCTTGATCCCGGACGATACTGCTCTCCCCCCGGATACCTCAGGCGGGCCTGCCATGCAAACCCGGACATGGCCGAAGGCTTTGGACGACGGCGGACTGGTGCCTATTTCAGACAGGACCACGCAATGCCGCGACATCGGGAGCAGCCGGGAATGTCCGAGATCCTCGACCAGCCACACCCCGACCCGGGGCCGCCCGGCGACATCCCCGTCCGCGCGACGCTGCCCGAGGCGCCGATGGGCCTTCTGGACAGTTACCGGGCGGCTCGGCGCAACCTGCTGGAGATCATCCCGCAGCGTGCGCTTCACCAGCCGGTGCTGTCGGGAAGGACGGGGCCGCAACGCTGGCACATGCTGATGGACCCGCCCGCGATCCGGCGCGTCATGCTGGAGGCGGTCGAGGATTATCCGAAATCCGTGGCGACCCGAGCGGTGCTGCAGCCGGCCATCGGCGACAGCCTGTTTTTGGCCGAGGGCGACCACTGGCGCTGGCAGAGGCGCGCCGCGGCGCCCGCCTTTTCGGCGCGCAGCATCGACGCGCTGACCCCGGTGATGACCCGCGCGGCCGAGGCCGCAGCGGATCGGCTGGCGTCCTCGGTGGGGCGGGCCGCCAACATGGTCGAGCACATGACAGCGGCCACCTTCGACGTGATCGCCGACGTGACCTTTTCCGAGGATCCGGGCGTGGACCGCGCCGGCGTTGTCCGTGCGCTGGAGACCTATGTCGACGAGGCCGCGCGGATGAGCATCCTCGACGTGGTCGGCGTCCCCGCCTCGGTTCCGCGCCCCGCCCGCGTCATCGCCGCCCGCCAGTTGCGCCAGATGCAGGCCGAGGCCGACGCCGCGATCGCGCGCCGCACCGCACGCGGGCCGGGATCGGTGCCCGACCTCCTCGACCGCCTGCTCGACGCCGAGGATGGCGAGACGGGACGCAGGATGGACGCGGCGACGCTGCGCGAGAACCTGCTGACCTTCATCGTCGCGGGCCATGAGACCACCGCGCTGACGCTGTCCTGGGCGCTCTATCTCTGCGCCTTCGACCCGGACGTGCAGGACGCGTTGCGCCGGGAGGCCACGGACATGCTTGGCGACCGGGCAGCCGGCGCGGGGGATATCGGCGGGCTCCCCCAGACGCGGGCGGTCATCGAAGAGGCGCTGCGGCTCTATCCTCCCGGCGCCTTCCTGTCGCGGACGGCACAAGCCGTGGACCGGCTGAGCGCCGCCGTCATCCGCCCCGGCGACACGGTGATGATCCCGGTCTGGGCCCTGCACCGGCACCGGCGGCTCTGGGATGCACCGGATGCGTTCCGCCCCGGGCGCTGGCTGGAGGGCCCGAGGCCGGATCGCTGGCAATACCTGCCCTTCGGTGACGGCCCCCGGATCTGCATCGGCGTGCGCTTTGCCCTGCAGGAGGCCACGATCATCCTTGCGACGCTTCTGGCGCGGTACCGGTTCACGCCGGTTCCGGGGCGCGCGCCGAAGCCGGTGATGATCCTGACGACGCGGCCGGAGGGTGGCGTGTGGCTGCAGGTGGAGCGGGTGTGACGCTCAGGTAAAGCGGTTGTCGCGGGGGAAGCCACGCGGCGCCATGCGTCCGGCGGTGGCCCGCTTCGCCGTCCATTCGGCCAGGTCGGCCTCCGTCCGGGTGCGCCCGGCAGGATCGAGCCAGCTGAGCCCATCCGACAGCCGGAAGGTGCGGGCATCCGAAAGGCCGCCATCCTTGTATTTCTGCAACCGGACACCCTTGCCGCGCGCCATTTCCGGCACTTCATCCAGCGGAAAGATGAGGAGCTTGCGGTTTTCGCCCACGACCGCCACGGCGTCGTCCCCGTCCCCGATCAGCGCCGAGACGCGGGCCGTGACGCCGTCCCGCACGTTAAGCACCTGCCTGCCCGTGCGCGTCTGCGCCACGATCTCGTCCTCGGCCACGACGAAACCGTCACCCGCGCTGCTGGCCATCAGGCGGCGCGCACCGGGGCGGTGCACGAAGAGATCGACGATCTCCGCCTCGTTGGGCAGGTCCACCATCAGGCGCACGGGCTCACCCAGACCGCGTCCGCCGGGCAGCGCGGCGGACGACAGGGTATAGACCCGGCCCTGCGCGCTGACCAGCAGCAGCTTGTCGGTCGTCTCGGCGTGGAACACGAAACGCCCGGTATCGCCATCGCGGTACTTCAGCTCCTGCGCCAGATCGATATGGCCCTTCATGGCGCGAATCCAGCCCATCGAGGAACACACGACCGTCACCGGTTCGCGGTCGATCATCGCCTCCAGCGGGACCTCTTCCACGTCGCCGGCCTCGGCGAAACGGGTCCGCCGTTCGCCACCTTCGGACTTGGCGCCGAATGCCTTGCGCACCTCGCGCAACTCCGACGCGATGCGCTCCCACTGGAGATCCTCGTCGGCAAGCAGGTCGTCGAGACCGGCGCGTTCCTCCATCAGCGCGTCCCGTTCGCGCAGCAGCTCCAGCTCTTCCAGCCGCCTGAGGCTGCGCAGGCGCATGTTGAGGATCGCTTCGGCCTGCACCTCGGACAGCTCGCCCATGCCGGGCGGCGGGCTGACATAGTCGGCCTCGGAGGTCGCGCGGGTGAACTCCCGGCTCCAGTTCTCGCGCATCAGCGCGGGTTTGGGCATCTCGTCGTAGCGGATGATGTCGATCACGCGGTCGAGATTCAGGAAGGCGATGATGAATCCTTCCAGAACCTCCAGCCGGTGGTCGATCTTGGCCATCCGGTGCCGTGACCGGCGGATCAGCACGTCGCGCCTGTGATCGAGGAAGGCGCGCAGCACCTCCTTGAGCGAACAGACCTTTGGCGTGCGCCCGTCGATTAGCACGTTCATGTTGAGAGAGAACCGCGTCTCGAGGTCGGACTGGCGGAACAGTGTGCCCATCAGCATCTGCGGATCGACGTTCTTCGACCGGGGTTCCAGAACGATACGGACATCGTCGGCGCTTTCGTCGCGCACATCGGCGAGGATCGGGACCTTCTTGGTCTGGATCAGTTCGGCCAGCTTCTCGATCAACTTGGATTTCTGCACCTGGTAGGGAATTTCCGTGACGATGATCTGCCACGTTCCCCTGCCCAGATCCTCAACCTCCCAATGGGCGCGCAGGCGGAATGCGCCGCGCCCTGTCCGGTAGGCCTCGGCGATGCGGTCGGGCGGCTCCACGATCACGCCGCCGGTGGGGAAATCCGGGCCGCGCACGTAGTTCAGAAGCGTGTCGTCGCGGGCGTCCGGCGTCCTGATCAGGTGCTCGCAGGCGCGCAGAAGTTCGTCGAGATTGTGCGGCGGGATGTTGGTCGCCATGCCCACGGCGATCCCGCTCGACCCGTTGGCCAGCAGGTTCGGCACCGTGGCGGGCAGGACCTCGGGTTCGCGCAGGGTGCCGTCGTAATTGTCCCGGAAATTGACCGCGTCCTCGTCGAGGCCTTCCATGAGCGCCTCGGCCATCGCGGTCATCCGCGCCTCGGTGTAGCGCGAGGCAGCGGGGTTGTCGCCGTCGATATTTCCGAAGTTCCCCTGCCCGTCCACGAGCGGATAGCGGATCACGAAATCCTGCGCGAGCCGCGCCATGGCGTCATAGATCGCCGCATCGCCGTGCGGGTGATAGTTGCCCATCACGTCGCCCGAGATCTTCGCCGATTTCCTGAAGCCGCCGTTGGAGGACAGGCGCAGCTCGCGCATGGCGTAGAGGATACGGCGGTGCACGGGCTTCAACCCGTCGCGCGCATCGGGCAGCGCGCGGTGCATGATGGTCGACAGCGCGTATTGCAGGTAGCGCGAGGAGATCGCCCGCGACAGCGGCTCCGCGCTCAGATGTTCGGGCGGGTTACCAGCCGAATCCGGGCTGTCATCTTGTGGTGGGTCACGTTCGCTCATACCAATACTTGTGATACAAGGCACCGCGCCGGCCAGCAAGCGCTCATCCGCGCGGGAACCGGGGCGCGTCGGGAAAACCCCACCTCGTCGAATCGCCGGCGGCGCGTGTAGACACGGTCGAAACAGTAGGCAGGCCCCACAGATGATCCGACTGACGCTGATCCTCGCGCTCGTGATCGTGGTCGCCATGGTCGTGCTTCCGCCCGACGCGGACAGCCCCCGCGACGCACCGACCGCGACCGCGCCCGACCGGCCGCCCCGCGCGGACCTTTCGGATGACGCGCTTGTCGAAACGGAGGACGGCGGCCTTGTGCTCATCACAGCCGAAGGCGAGGAATTGCCCATCGACCGCGTGATCGAGCCCTCCGCCCTGACGGAGGCCGATGCGCAGGTGAACCTCGCGCCGGCGGAGGCGTCGGGCGGCGTCGCGCCCGTCCTGACGGAGGACTCCGAAGGCGGCCCGCAGGACACCGAAACCGCCGAAGCGCCCGCCGCCCCCGCCGGGACGAATGGAACGCGCCTTCGCGTGACGGGCGACCGGGTCAATTTCCGCGCCGGCCCCTCCACCGAGGACGAGATCCTCGCGGCCCTTACGCTGGGCACGGAGGTCGAGGTGATCGAACGGGTCGCCGAGGGCTGGATGCATTTGCGCGTCCCCGACACCGGCCTGACGGGATACATGTCCGAGGATTTCCTTGAGCCCGCGAACTAGGCGTGATCAGTAGCCGCAGGACAAGGTAACCCGTTTGACGCGCAGCATTCTCATCACCGGATGTTCCTCCGGCATCGGCCTTGCCGCGGCGCATGGAATGCGCGAGCGCGGCTGGCGCGTGATCGCCGCCTGCCGCAATCCCGAGGATGTCGCCGCGCGGATCGCCGAGGGGTTCGACAGCGTGCGAATCGACCACGGCGACGCCGCGAGCGTCGCGGCCGGCTGGCAGGAGGCCATGGAGATCACCGGCGGCAGACTGGACGCGCTGTTCAACAACGGCGGGCACGGCATGTCCGGCGCGGCCGAGGACGTCCCGCGCGAGGCGCTGGAGCTGGTCTTCGCCTCCAACGTCTTCGGCGTGCACCAGCTGACGCGCCTCGCCCTGCCGGTGATGATCGCGCAGGGATACGGGAGGATCGTCATGCATTCCTCGGTCGTGGGCTACACGGCGCTCCGATGGCGCGCCGCTTATGTCGCGACGAAACACGCGATCGAGGGGCTGACCAAGACCATGCGGGTCGAGCTGCGCGGCACCGGCGTGCATGTCTCGATCCTGAACACCGGTCCCGTGACGTCCGGCTTTCGCGAGAATTCCGTGCGGCTCTTCAACCGCTGGATCGATGTCGACGCCTCCCGCCATGCCGGGTTCTACAGGGACGACTTCATGGCCCAGCGCGACAGCGACGCGCCGGTCCTTTTCGAGGGCACCGCCGATCACGTCGTCAGAAAACTCATTCACGCCACAGAAGCGCCGCGCCCCCGAACGCGCTACTTCATTACACCCCATGCCCATGTCGCCGCCGTCCTGACGCGGGTCCTGCCCGATCGCATGCAGGACTGGATCGGCGCGTGGCTATAGCCTTTTGCGAGCGTCCCCCTAGATCGCGGGGGACGAGGAAGGAAGACCAATGATGAACGACCCGCTTTTCATAATCGCGATGCTCGCCTGTGTGGCGGTGCTCGTCATTCTCCTGATGGGGATCAATTCGTTTCGACGTGGCGGCGAGTACGCGCGCCAGAACTCGAACCGGTTCATGCGCTGGCGCCTGATCGCGCAGTTCGTCGCGGTTCTACTGATCCTCGTATTCGTTTACGCGCGCGGACAAGCTGGAGGCTGACCCATGGTGGTCCTGAACAAGATCTACACAAAGACCGGCGATCACGGTGAAACGGCACTGGGCGATGGCAGCCGGGTCGCCAAGCATTCGATGCGCGTCACCGCCTACGGCACGGTCGATGAGCTGAACGCGACGCTCGGTCTGGCCCGTCTGCACGCGGGCGACGATATCGGCGCACAGCTTTCGACTGTTCAGAACGACCTGTTCGATCTGGGCGCGGACCTCTGCACGCCGAATATCGAGATGGACGCCGAGCGGGAATATCCGCCGCTGCGCGTCGTCTCGGCACAGGTCGACCGCCTCGAGGCCGAGATCGACGCGATGAACGCCCGTCTCGAGCCACTGCGCAGTTTCATCCTGCCCGGCGGAACGGCGCTGGCCGCGCATATGCATATCTGTCGGACGGTCGCGCGCCGGGCCGAGCGGAACGTCGTCGAACTGGCAACGATGGAATCGGTGAACCCCGACGCGGTGAAATACCTCAATCGCCTGTCGGACTGGTTCTTCGTGGCCGGGCGCATCGCCAACGACGAAGGCCGCGCCGACGTCTTGTGGGTCCCGGGCGCGAACCGCTGACAAGCGGACGCCTTGCCAGTGGCAAGGCGGGCGACCGGGAGGGCGGAGCCCAGGCCCGCAGGGCGGGCGCGAACCGCTGACAAGCGGACGCCTTGCCAGTGGCAAGGCGGGCGACCGGGCGGGCGGTTTCCAACCACTGAACCTTGCCGAAACGCCGCCGCCAATATGGTTGACGTTGGGTATCATTTGGTCATCGTCGTTTTTTGCGCTATGCTTACCTGATGAGCCACGTCAATGGATCGCGCGACTATTCCCGGGCCGAGTATCTCTCGGACGCGGCAATCCACGTGCTGGGAATTGCCTTCGCCCTGATCGCTGGGCCGGCCCTTGTCGCCATCGCCGCGATCCGCATCGGCGATGTCACGACCGTCACCGCGCTGTCGATCTATGCGGTCACCCTTCTGGCCATGCTGACCTGTTCGGCGCTCTACAACATGATCCGGCTGCCCCATTGGGGCGAGCGTTTGCGCCGGCTTGACCAGTCCGCGATCTATTTCAAGATCGCCGGCACCTACACGCCGTTCGTGGTGCTTTTCCCCGGTTCTCCGGGTTTTCTGGCCGGCATCTGGGCTGTGGCCATCGCGGGGGCCTCCCTCATCGTGTTCAGCACGCAGCGGCGCACGCTTGTGGCAATCACGCTCTATCTCGGGCTGGGCTGGGCCGGCTACATGTTCGGCCAGCCCCTGATCGACGGGCTCAGCGGCGCGGGGATGGCGCTTCTGGTGACCAGCGGGCTTCTTTATACCGGCGGTATAGCCTTCCTGCTGTGGCACCGCCTGCCGTTTCACAACACGATCTGGCATCTCTTCGTTCTGGCCGCGACCTGCGTCTGCTACGCGGCCATCGCGGTCGAAGTCATGGGCGCCGTACCCGCCCCCTGAGGCCCGCGACGCGGCGTCCCCGGACCATTCCGCGTCGATTTTGACCTGTCGCAGAAGCCTGCGACCGTCTAACACTCCCCCTGACGCGGAGCCGCGCTATGCTTCGCCCATGAGATTGCGAGAGGAGTGAGACAGCCCATGAAGGTGCTCGTGCCCGTGAAGCGCGTGATCGACTACAACGTGAAGGTCCGCGTGAAGGCGGATGGTTCCGGTGTCGACCTCGCCAACGTGAAGATGTCGATGAACCCGTTCGACGAGATCGCCGTCGAAGAGGCGATCCGCCTGAAGGAGGCCGGCAAGGCCGAGGAGGTCATCGCGGTTTCCATCGGCGTGAAACAGGCGCAGGAAACGCTGCGCACGGCGCTGGCGATGGGTGCCGACCGCGCGATCCTCGTGGTCGCAGCCGACGACGTGCATCAGGATATCGAGCCGCTGGCCGTGGCGAAGATCCTCGCGGGTGTCGTCAAGGAAGAGGCCCCGGGCCTCGTCCTTGCCGGCAAGCAGGCGATCGACAACGACATGAACGCGACGGGTCAGATGCTGTCCGCGCTTCTGGGCTGGTCCCAGGCGACCTTCGCCTCCGAGCTTGCGGTCGAGGGCGATCACGCTCTGGTCACCCGCGAGGTCGATGGCGGCCTGCAGACGATCAAGGTGGCCATGCCCGCCATCGTCACGGTCGACCTGCGCCTGAACGAGCCGCGCTATGCGTCCCTGCCAAACATCATGAAAGCCAAGAAGAAGCCGCTCGACGAAAAGACCGCCGCCGATTACGGCGTCGATGTCACGCCGCGTCTGTCGGTCGTGTCCACCGCCGAGCCCGAGGCGCGCAAAGCAGGCGTCAAGGTGGGCTCGGTCGACGAGCTGATCGCGAAACTCAAGGACGAAGCGGGGGTCATCTGATGTCTGTATTGCTTCTTGCCGAAGTGACGAATGGCGAACTGGCGATGGATGCCACGTCCAAGGCCGTCACCGCCGCCGCCAAGCTGGGCGATGTCACCGTGCTCTGCGCCGGCGCGTCGGCCAAGGCCGCCGCTGACGAGGCCGCGACGATCGATGGCGTGGCGAAGGTGCTCTGCGCCGAGGGCGACAGCCTCGGGCACCGGCTGGCCGAGGCAACGGCCGATCTAATCGTGGGCCTTGCCGGCGATTACAGCCATATCTGCGCGCCGGCCACGACGGACGCCAAGAACATCATGCCCCGCGTCGCGGCGATGCTTGATGTCATGGTGATCTCGGATGCCTCTGGCGTGGTCGACCCCGATACGTTCGAGCGTCCGATCTACGCGGGCAACGCCGTGCAGACGGTGAAATCCTCGGACGCCAAGAAGGTCGTGACCTTCCGCACCTCTACCTTCGACGCGGCCGGGACGGGCAATTCCGCACCTGTCGAGATGGTGGATGCGCCGGCGGCCTCGGACCTGTCGTCGTGGGTCGAGGACAAGGTCGCGGCCTCCGACCGGCCCGAACTGACCTCGGCCGGCATCGTCGTCTCGGGTGGCCGCGCGCTCGGTTCGTCCGAGCAATTCGCGCTGATCGAGGGGCTTGCCGACAAGCTCGGCGCCGCCGTCGGCGCTTCCCGCGCGGCGGTCGACTCGGGCTATGCACCGAACGACTGGCAGGTGGGTCAGACCGGCAAGGTCGTGGCGCCGGACCTCTATATCGCGGTCGGCATCTCGGGTGCGATCCAGCATCTGGCGGGGATGAAGGACAGCAAGGTCATCGTCGCGATCAACAAGGACGAAGAGGCACCGATTTTCCAGGTCGCCGATTACGGCCTTGTCGCGGACCTGTTCGATGCCGTGCCGGAGCTGACGTCAAAGCTCTGACACATCGGACAACGCGAAATGCGGCCCGCCCGGCACCGCCGTGGCGGGCCTTTTCGTCACCGGGTCTCGAGGACACGGGCCAGGGCCACGGCAGCCTTCTGATGCGCCTCGGGGCTCGGCAGGATGCGTGCGGCGGCCATGGGCCCCTTCACGGGCTTTCCCTGCGCATTGGGCACCGCCACCACGCTGAGGGATGCCGCCTGCGGCACCACCTCCTCAAGCATGTCGCTCGTGATGAAAAGCGGCTCCTCGCCCAGACCGCCCCGGGACTCCCCCGACTGCGGTGCGCGACAGGACAGCCACAACAGATGCACCGGCGCCGGGACATCCGACAGGAATCGTTGCATCCGGGCCAGCCACGCCAATCGCAACTCGTGGCGCACGATGGCGAAGCGGTCGGGCGACAGGGTCCTGAGGTGATCGAGCATGTGTCGCGTGAAGTGAAACTCCGTGAAATCCACGTCGCGATAGATGGTGCGCAGCATGGCGGAGGCGCGGACGAACCTGTCGTTCCGGCGCGGATGCACGGTATAAAGACGGTTGCTCAGGTTCTGGGCGCCCTGAACCTGCAGCACGATGGCGGTCGCGGCGCGACAGGCCTCGGCAATCGCCGGGTCGTTCAGCACCACGTCCAACCCGCCACCCGCGACGCCCATGTTGATCACCGGCACCGTCAGGCGGTCGGCCAGACGGCCCGGGTAGGGTTCGGCCACGAAGCGCCCGAAGGTTTCCGTGCCGCCCAGGCACAGGACATGCGCGCGCGTCGGATCGCCGCCGGGGGCGCGAAACCGTAGCGCGGAACCCGGGTACGACACCGTTGGATGATCGGGCGCCACGGCGCCGCGCGTCTCGAAACTCATGCGACCGCTCGATACCTCGTTTGTCGGGCGGGACCATCGCGACCAGCCGCTAAGGAAAAGCTAAACCTCTGATTTTCTGAAACTTGAAGGGTTGCCCGGCCGCGCACGGCGCGCCGCTTTGGCGCGGTCAGACCGCTTGTGCGCTGTCGCGCAGCAGGCCTATTGTGCGCAAGCCAGCGGAAGTGAAAGGACGGTTATGGAGATCAAGTCGATCGGCATCGTCGGTGCAGGCCAGATGGGCAACGGCATCGCGCATGTTTGCGCGCTGGCGGGCTATGACGTCATCATGACCGATATCAGCCAGGAGGCACTGGACAGTGCCGTCTCGCTGATCGATCGGAATCTTGCCCGGCAGGTGGGGCGCGGCAAGATCATGGAAGACGCGAAATCCGAGGCGATGAGGCGCATTCGCACCACGCTGAAGCTTGCCGATGTCGGGCCGAGCGACCTGATCATCGAGGCCGCGACGGAGCGTGAGACGGTCAAGACCGCGATCTTCGAGGACCTGCTGCCGCATCTGAAACCCGAGACGATCCTGACCTCGAACACCTCGTCCATTTCCATTACACGGCTGGCCAGCCGAACCGACCGGCCCGAGCGCTTCATGGGATTCCACTTCATGAACCCGGTGCCGGTGATGCAGCTGGTGGAACTGATCCGGGGCATCGCCACGGACGAACCCACCTTCAAGGCCTGCAAGGCCGTCGTCGACCGCCTGGGCAAGACGGCGGCCACGGCCGAGGATTTCCCGGCCTTCATCGTCAACCGCATCCTGATGCCGATGATCAACGAGGCCGTCTACACCCTTTACGAAGGCGTCGGATCGGTCGAATCGATCGACCAGTCGATGAAGCTGGGCGCCAATCACCCGATGGGGCCGCTGGAACTTGCCGATTTCATCGGGCTCGACACCTGCCTTGCCATCATGAACGTGCTGCATGACGGGCTGGCGGACACCAAGTACCGCCCCTGCCCGCTGCTGACGAAATACGTCGAGGCGGGATGGCTCGGCCGCAAGACCGACCGGGGCTTCTACGATTATCGTGGAGAGGTGCCGGTGCCGACCCGCTGAAGCGGGCTATGCGTCCGGGTCGTGCTTGAGCGACAGCGTGCGCTCGCGCAGCCATGCCATGAACTCGCGCGGCTTGCCGATCCGGCCTTCCCATTCATCGGGCTTGATGGGATGTCCGATGATCGGCGCCTGCGGCTTGTCGAAACTGTGCACGACCTCGTGGATCAGGAGACCCTGACGCAGCACCGGAGAGATCCGGTTGGCGATCTGATACCAGCGTGAATTCGCGCCCGTGAAGCAGAAGGGCACGATGGTGGCGCCGGATTTGCGGATCATCTTGGCGGTGAACACGTTCCACTCACCCTCGATCGCGGGGCCGAACATCGTCTCGGACGCCGCCACCGAACCCGATGGGAACAGCGCGATCAGCCCCTTCTTCTCCAGATGCTCCATCGCCTCGGCGCGCATCTCGAGCATCTTGGCCTGCGCGTCCGGTTCGTGCGGGAACGGCACCGGGATCATGAACCCTGCCGCGCTTTCGTCGAGGCCGGTCAGCAGCGCGCGCGTCAGGATGCGGTAATCCGGCCGGCGCCGCCGGATCATGTCGGCAAGGATCATCCCGTCCACAAGACCGTGCGGATGATTGGCCACCAGCACCACCGGCCCCTCGGCGGGGATGCGGTCCAGCTGATGCTCGGGGGTCTGCAGGTCGATGCCCATGACCTTCATGGTCGCCGCCCAGAAATCCTGCCCCGAGACATCGCCCAACTGTTCGAACTGCCGGACACGGCGCAGGATCGTGATCTTGCCGGTCAACCATTCGATGGACTTGATGGTGCCGCGAACCCACGGGTTCGGGAAGGAATTGGCATAGGTCAGTGATCGCCGGTCGTAGACGCGGTTCGCACCGGACTGGAGCAGGGCCGGCCGAGGGGCCGTGATATTGCGCTCAGTGGTATCGGTCACACGCCTTCGTTCCATCCCGTCCGTCTTCTGCGACCCCGGGCGGCTCAGGACTCTTCGCCGAAGCGGTCGGCGATGAGGGCCTCGAGCGCGTCGGCCAGGTGCTGCGCCTGCGGACCTGTCGTTTCGACCTCAATAGTGGTTCCCATGGATGCTGCCAACATCAAAAGCCCCATGATCGAATCCCCGGCGGCGCTCAGCCCGTCGCGCCGGGCCGTGGCCTCGGCGTCATGCGCCTCCACCACCTCGACGAAGCGGGCAGCGGCCCGGGCGTGCAGGCCCTTGACGTTCACGATCTCGAACGTGCGCGTGACGGTGGCGTCCTCGCTCATTCCGGTCCTCCGTCGAACGAGTTGATGTAACGCCGCCCGGCCTCTTCGGCGCGGGCCACGGCCTCCTCAACGGAGAGGTGGCGGCTTTTCACGAGTTTCACCATCATCGGCAGGTTCACCCCGGTCAGGATACGCCGGTTCGACGGGCGGCAGGCGCGGAGGCTCAGGTTCGAGGGCGATCCGCCATACATGTCGGTCACGACGACGACCCCTTCGCCCGTGTCGACGCCATCGGCGGCTTCGCAGATCTCGGCTGTGCGGAGGGAACGGTCGTCCTCCGGGCCGACCGAGATCGCGACAAGACCGGCCTGGCGACCGACAACGTGCTCCGTGGCGCGCTTGAGCTCGGCGGCAAGCCCCCCGTGGGCGACAATCACGATGCCGATCACCTCAGTCTGGCCTTTCGATCCCCGTTGAACCCGCGTCGCACTTGTCAGGCATCGATGGCCCCGCGCCGCTGATCCACTTCCCTGTGTCTTTTAGACACCTGCCATCCGGCCTCCGCAAGGTGAGAGGCGACCTTTTCCGTCATCGCGACGGACCGGTGCTTTCCGCCCGTGCAGCCGAAGGCGATGGTCAGGTGGCTGCGGTCGCTGTCGCGGAAGGCCGGCAACAACAGGTCGAGCATGCCCGAAACCCGCGCCTCGAACTCCGCGAATCGCGGGTCGGCCTCGATGTACTCGCGGACAGTGGGGTCGCGGCCATCCAGCGGGCGAAGCTCCGGCTCCCAGTGGGGGTTTCTCAGGAACCTGCAGTCGAAGACCAGATCGGCCCCCGTCGGCAGCCCGCGCCGGTAGGAAAACGAGGTGATCGTGACCGACAGTTTGGCGCCGTCGCGCGGTGCAAAAAGCCG
>Ga0209948_1000240_pt1 | contig 16727 bp, 15 predicted proteins | sample SalPonR2_C_D2_MG_FD_185709 | JGI IMG/M metagenome (GOLD analysis project Ga0209948, IMG submission 185709) | Salt pond soil microbial communities from South San Francisco under conditions of wetland restoration - Salt Pond MetaG R2_C_D2_MG... ... | reverse complement strand
ACATATATAAGAGACTAAAAAAAGATATGTCGGAAAACAACTTAAGGCAGGTATATTTTCCGGAAGGCTCTAAAATACTTGAAAACACTTGTGGTACTGCCAACGGATGTATAATAGAAAAAAAGGGAAAAATATCTGTGTTAATGCCTGGGCCACCTATAGAAATGAAAACAATGATGGAAAAAAAAGTAATACCTTATTTAAAAGAAAAATCTAATGGTGTGGTAGTAGGAGAAAAAATCATTGTAACAGGATTGGGAGAATCTACTGCAGAAACAATGATAATGGATTTAATAAAATCTCAAAATAACCCTACTATTGCTCCCTTTGCAGGAAGAGGAAGAGTTGTATTTAGAATAACAGCTAAAGCACAAAATAAAGAAAAAGCAGGAGAGTTAATAAAACCTGTCAGGGAAGAACTTTTGAAAAGATTTGGTAAAAATGCCTATCCAGTTGACCAAACATCAATAGAAAAATATGTATGCCAAAAACTTTTAGAAAAAAATCTTACAATAGCTACAGCTGAATCCTGCACAGGTGGATTGATAGCATCAAAATTAGTAGACTATCCTGGTATTTCAAAAGTTTTTAAAGAGGGATTTGTAACCTACAGTAATGAAGCTAAAATAAAAAGATTAAATGTAAAAGAAGAGACCTTGGAAAAATATGGTGCTGTTAGTAGCCAAACAGCTGAAGAAATGGCAAAAGGAGCAGCCTTGGCTGCAGAAACAGATATAGGTCTTGCTGTTACTGGTATAGCTGGGCCAGAGGGTGGAACTCACGAAAAGCCAGTGGGATTAGTTTATATAGCAATTTATCATAGGAATCAAACATATGTAAGAAAAAGCAACTATCCTGGTGGGAGAAATATTATTAGAGAAAGATCAGCTAATTATTCATTTGATTTTTTAAAAAGAGAAATATTAAGTTAAAAAAATATATTTTTTATAAAAAACATTAACTTATGCTTATTATTACTGTATAATAATTAAGAATTTAAATAAAATTATAAGGAGGTAGGGTATTTACCCGGAATATTATGAGTAAAAATTTGAAAATAATAATAATAGTTGTCGTAATAGCAATTGTAGCAGTGGGGGGATATTTTTTAACGCAAAACCAACCATTTCAAGAAGCTGATGCTTTCGATATGATGAAAAACTACTACAAGGAAAGTATTAACATAACATCTATGGACCAAGATTCTAAATTATCTGTTAGTATTGATAGTGATGATCCAAATATTGCATCTTTTCAAGAAATACTTAATGAAGTAGAATTTGAAATGAATATTAAGGAGACTCTGGAGCCTTTAGCAGTTCAGATGGATATGGGAGTAATGTATCAAGGAGAAGAATCTCTGAATCTTAATATGTTCATTGATGAAGAAAAGATGATATATGATCTTCCCTTTATCTACAACAAAGCTTTTTATATGACTTATGAAGATTACAATGAATTTATGCAAAGCCAAGGTTTAGCAGATCAATCACTAAATATGAGTGAAATAATGGATAAAGCAATGGAATTTCAAAAAGAATTTTATTCCCTTGAAGGTGTTGAAACTGTTGAAAATTTAGATTTTGAAAAATACGAGAATATAATGAGAGAAAATCTTGATGGTATTTTGATAAAAGGTGACAAAGTTGATTTAATATTAAATAAAAATGAAGAAGATACAATTGAATGTCAGGAATTATTGCTAACATTTAATGATAAACAAGCACTAGATTTTCTTATTCCTTTGTTTAAAGAGGCAAAAGATGATGAAGCTATGAAAAACCTAATTATTGCTAAGGCGGAGATATATGTAGATTTTATGAAATCTTTTTACAGTGACGATTTTTATGAGACTGCTGGAATAGAAAATCCTTATGCTGAAATTGATGAAGCAATTACTGAAATTGAAAGCAATTACAGCCAAGGGCTTGAAGATGCAATTGTAGAACTCGAAAAAATAAAAGCAGAAGAACACCAGTATTTTACAACTATAAATAAAATAGGGATAGATAAAAACGGTATGATGAGATACTGGAATATGGACCTTACATTATATCCTGAAAAAATCCCAGAAGACCAATATGGTGTTGATATAGCAAAAATAACTTTTAATATGGAAACAGTAGTAAATTCTGTTAATGAAGATGTGCAATTTAGAGATTATTCTAAAATAGCAGAAGAAGGAGAAAACTTAAGTCCAATTATAAACAATTTTGAAAGCCAAGAATCACAGGCATTAATGATGCAGATTTATGGAAAACTAATGCAGGAAGTTGGATCTAACCCATTATTTCAAAGAATAGCAGAAGAGGCTGGAGTTTATTAAAAAATGATAAGAAAGTTAAAGTTAATAGGATTTGAACTTAAAAATAGTATATTTAATATAAAAGTTCTAACCATAGTAATAGTATTACCACTATTGGTGGTAGTACTATTTAACTTTGCTTTTAAAGATTTTGTATCAAAAGAGCCTATTTTAAAATTAGGCATAGTTGACAATGAAAATTCAGCTACAAGCAACTATTTAATAGAAGAGTTATTGAAAGATCAAGATATTACTTCTTTAATTAGTTTTAAAAAAGTAGATGATAAAAATAGTATTTCTAAAGTAAAAAAAGGAGAATTAAACGGAGTTTTAAAAATCCCTAAAGATTTTACTGATAGTTTAATTAATATGAAAAATACGCCTATTGAAATAATATACAACGAAAACGACGTATTGATATCCTATGCATTAAATACTGTCGCTGACAGTTTTTCTTTATATATAGAAGAAGTGCAAAAAAGCATATCAGCTAACTACTATACTACTTCTAAAATTGACGAGTTGAAAGAAGATACTCAAAAGATTAACAACAATATTTCTCTAATAATGATCAGTGAAGTATTCAATAGAAAAATGGGAATTATAAAAAATGAGTTGCAAAACATTCCAACTACATCTTCTGGAATTTATTTTCTAGTTATGGTAGAGATTCTAATACTGAGCTATGTTAGCCTTTATTTCACATATAAATTTATGAAAGAGAAGGATATTAATAGAAAAATTCAAACATTAGGGTTTAAAAGGGGAGAAATAAAAGTAATTAAGATAATTTCCTACTTAATCCTCATAAACATACAAATACTGACAATATTCAATCCCATTTATTATTTTTTATCTGGAAATATACTATTTAAAAATATATTGTATTTGAATATTATTTCTCTTTTTCTATTTAGCCTTTGGTTTTTCTTAAGTAGCTTTACACAAAAACCAGAGAAATTCATATTAATAAGTACCCTAATAATTGTTTTCAATAACTTGTTAGGAGGAACACTTTTTCCCCTTCAATTAATGACCTATAAGCTTAAAATACTATCTCAATTTACATTAAATTACTGGTTTGGTATTGAGTTTCTTCATATAATTACTGGAAATACCAATATGTATATTTTAGTAACTTTTCTTATTGTACCTATAGTTTTTTTTCTAATTTCAATGAGGGGAGATGCATTAGATGCTTAAAATATTAAAGTGGAAAATGAAAATATTTTACAGTGATAAGATGTTAGTATCCTTGTTTTTATTAGTACCTATACTTATTATAACTGTGATTGCCCCTTCTTTGATAGAAGATAAGAAGCCTGAAATTACCATAAATATAATTGATGAAGATCAAACTCAATCATCTCAAAACTATAAAAATAGAATTGAAAAAGATAAGAGAATAATATCTTATGAGTTATCATATGAGGAAGGGATAAAAGAAATAGAAAAAAACAATATATCCGGTATGTTGATAATAAAAGAAGGCTTTTCTCAAAAAATAAAAAGCGGGAAAAACAAGGATTTAATAGAACTAATATATTCAAAGGATGATTACTATTTTAAGTCACTAACTGACATATTTGTTCAGCATTATTTTGGAGAATTAGCTAAATATAGAAATATTAATTATGTTATTAGAAACTATGACATAATAGATGAAAATAAATATGTAGAAGAGTATACAAATAAATATATAGAGTTAGAAAAAGAAGATTTATACCAATTTGAATTTGCTACTACAGAAATAAGAACTAAAGAAAAGGCCAATATACTTACAGGTGAAAATATACTCTTGTACAGATATATCTTTGGAGTAGTATTTCTCTTAGCGTATATTTTGATTTTAATACAAAATGTTGAAACAAACATAAAAAAACAGGGGACGATAGAAAGAATAACATTATCAAAAATAAACTTTCTAAATTATACAATAGGAAATTTGTTAGGTTCAGTTATACCTATATTTATCAATTTAACAATACAGCTTATAGCATTAAGTATATTTATGGGAGCAGTATTTGGCTTTCCTACAGCTATATACATATTAGTGTTTTCATTATCAATTGGTCTTTTATCTAATTTAATTGTTAAAATATTCAAAAAAAATGAAAATATTTATCTAATGATACCATACTACATAATAATTATATGGATATTTGGGGATATATTACTTAACTTAGAATTTTTTTCCTTTTTTAATTTTCAGGGTAGTATGATACCAGGAGCCGGAATTAAAGAAGTAATAATAAGTTTAATGCTGGGTACAGATATAGACATAAAAGGTGAAATCATCAAAGAATTTGCTATGATTATAACTATGGCTTTACTGCTTATATCTTTGGAATACAAGGAGTTTAAAAATGTTGCTAGTTGAATTTAAAGAAGTATATAAAAAATATAAAAATGAGAGCATATTAGAAGATATAAATTTCTCCATCGAAAAAGGACAGGTAGTTGGAATAGTAGGACCAAATGGTATAGGTAAATCTACAACATTGAGCTTACTTACAGGATTATCAAAGCTTACTAAGGGTGAAATTAGCTACTATGATAAAAAAAATTTTCAAAGGAAAATAGGATACGTTCCTCAAAAGAATGCACTATATGAAAATTTATCAGGCTTTGATAATTTATCCTTTTATTACGATATTTTAGGAATTAAAGGTAGTAAAGAAGAAAAAATAAAAAAAATAGAAGAAATAGGAAGATATTTGAATTTAGAAAATCAACTGGATAAAAAGGTTTCTAAATATTCCGGAGGAATGAAAAGAAAACTTGATATTGGGGCTTCACTTTTAAATGATCCGGATATATTGATAATGGATGAGCCTACAGCAGGTCTAGATATAGTAACTAGGAAAAGCATATTAAACTTAGTAAAAAAACTGAATGAAGAAGGTAAAACAGTTGTTTTTACCAGTCACTATGTAAATGAAATGAAAAATCTCTGTGACAAAATAATATTACTAAAGGATAAAAATATTATTTTTGATGGAAGCTTTAATGAATTAAAGCTTAAACATCCTAATATTGATAGCATTGAAGAAATATATATTTATTTGTATAATTCATAAATAACTATAAATAATTAAAAAACTATTGACACTCTTGTGATAAAATGCTAGTATAAATAAAAATTTAAAAAAGTTATGACGGAGAAAAAAGTTTTTACTCTTACAGTTACAGAGAGTCAATGGTGGTGGAAATTGATACTAAGGTAAAAGCGAACTCACTCCAGAGCTGGTTTTCAGAAGAATAGTAAGAAAGCCCGTGAGCTTACGTTAAAAAGCTAGGATTTGATAGAATCTGAATAAGGTGGTAATTTTGAATTACAACTAGAGTGGTACCGCGGGATAAGTATACCCGTCTCTGACTATATGTTAGAGACGGGTTTTTTTATTTTAAAAATCAAGGAGGATAAAAATGGAAAGAGTAGTAAAAATATTTGATACCACATTAAGAGATGGAGAACAATCTCCAGGATGTTCAATGAATTTGAAAGAAAAAGTGCAGATGGCTAAGCAACTTGAAAGTTTAAAAGTAGATGTTATAGAAGCAGGATTCGCTGCTGCTTCAGAAGGAGATTTAAAAGCTATAAAAGAAATATCAAAATCAGTAAAAAATTCTACTGTAGCAAGCTTAGCTAGAGCGAAAAAAGAAGACATAGATAAAGCTTGGGAAGGGGTTTCACAAGCATTAAAACCTAGAATTCACACATTTATAGCTAGCTCACCTATTCATATGACCTACAAGCTTAAAATGAAAGAAGAAGAGGTCCTTAAGAAAGCTGGAGAAATGGTTGCATATGCAAAGACTTACTGCGATGACATAGAATTTTCAGCAGAAGACGCTACTCGAAGTAATCCTGATTTTTTAGCAAAACTCTTCAAAGAGGTAATTAATGCAGGAGCTACAACTATAAATATTCCTGATACTGTAGGTTACACTACACCAAATGAATTTTATGATTTTATAATGGAAATTAAAAACAATTGTCCAGAATTGGATAAAGTAGATATTTCAGTGCACTGCCACAACGATTTAGGATTAGGAGTTGCTAATTCTATAGCAGCTATTAATGCAGGAGCCACACAAATAGAGTGTACTATAAATGGAATAGGAGAAAGAGCTGGGAACGCAGCTTTAGAAGAAATAGTAATGGCTTTAGAAACTAGAAAAGATTTTTATAAAATATTAACTAATATAGAAACTACACAGTTATACAGAAGCAGTCAGCTGCTTACAAGAATTACAGGTGTAAAAGTACAACCTAATAAAGCAATAGTAGGAGCAAATGCATTTGCTCATGAAGCTGGAATACATCAACACGGAGTTTTAAAGAACAAAGAAACCTATGAAATAATGACTCCTGAATCTATAGGATTAAATAAAAACAAACTTGTATTAGGAAAGCATTCTGGAAGACATGCTTTTAAAGACAAATTAGATTCTATGGGATATAAATTAAATTCAGAAGAAATTAATACAGCATTTATTCGGTTTAAAGACTTAGCAGATAAGAAGAAAGAAGTATTCGACAGAGATATAGATGCAATTATATCAAGACAAACTACTGGAGTAGAAGAAAAATATAAGTTGAAAAGATTTGTTATTAATAGTGGAAACAGCATTACTTCAACAGCAGCGGTTATAATCGAAAAAGAAGGTGAGGCTATTGAAATTGTGGATATTGGAGATGGACCTATAGACGCAGCTTTCAATGCAATAGAAAAAATTTCTGGTTCAAAACTCAAATTAGAAGATTATTCCCTAAGTTCAGTAACTGAAGGAAAAGATGCATTAGGTGATGCAGTTGTAAAATTAAGAGAAAATGGAAAAACTTTTGTTGGAAGAGGATTAAGCACAGATGTTGTTGAATCAAGTGTTAAAGCATATATAAACGCATTGAACAAAATGCACAGCGAAAAAAATATTAAAAATTTGGAGGTAGTATAATGGGAATGACTATGACTCAGAAAATAATAGCAGACCACTGTGGTAAAAACAGTGTAGAATCTGGAGAATTTGTAGAGATGAATCTAGATGTAGTACTGGGAAATGACATAACTACACCGGTGGCTATTAATGAATTTAAAAAAATGGGGGCAAAGGAAGTTTTTGATAAAGAAAAGATAGTAATAGTACTAGATCACTTCACTCCCAATAAAGATATAAAATCTGCAGAGCAGTGCAAAATATCAAGAGAATTTGCAAAAGAAAAAGAAATAGTAAACTTTTTTGATGTAGGACAAATGGGCATCGAACATGCACTACTTCCGGAAAAAGGCTTAGTAGTTGCTGGAGATACAGTCATAGGTGCAGATTCTCACACTTGCACTTACGGAGCCTTAGGGGCCCTTTCTACAGGAGTTGGAAGCACTGATATGGCAGGAGGTATGGCATTAGGAACTACTTGGATAAAAGTACCGGAAGCTATAAAGGTAAATGTTATTGGAAAGAAAAAACCTTTCGTAAGCGGTAAAGACCTTATACTAAATCTAATAGGTAAAATTGGAGTAGACGGAGCAACTTACAAATCCATAGAATTTACAGGAGAAGCCCTTAAGGAACTTTCAATGGACGATAGATTTTCTATTTCTAATATGGCCGTTGAAGCTGGAGGAAAGAATGGGATATTTCCGGTAGATGAAAAAACTTTAAAATACATGAAAGAAAGAAAAATCAAAGATTGGAAAATATTTGAAGCTGATAAAGATGCCCAATATGATGAAGAAATTACAATAAATTTAGATGAACTAAATCCCACTGTAGCCTTTCCAAGTTCACCGGAAAACACAAAAGATATAGAAGAAATTGGAGAAATTAAAATAGATCAGGTAATGATAGGCTCCTGTACTAATGGAAGAATTGAAGATATGAGAATGGCGGCTGAAATACTAAAAGGAAAAAAAATAGCCCCTGGAGTAAGAACTATAATAATTCCCGCTACTCAGGAAGTTTACAAACAGTGTATAAAAGAAGGAATACTGGAAATATTCATAGATGCTGGAGCTGTAGTAAGTACTCCAACTTGTGGTCCATGTCTAGGAGGACATATGGGAATTTTAGCTTCTGGAGAAAAGGCAATAACCACTACTAATAGAAACTTTGTAGGTAGAATGGGTCATAAAGAATCAGAGGTATACCTTGCTAGTCCAGCTGTAGCAGCAGCATCTGCAGTTACTGGAAAAATACAAAACCCAAATAACATATAGGAGGAATATATGAATACAATAGGAAAAGCATTTAAGTTTGGAGATAATATCGATACTGATTTAATAATCCCAGCAAGATACTTAAATACAACAGAAGCTAAAGAACTAGCTAAATACTGTATGCAGGATTTAGACGAAGATTTTACAGAAAAAATAAATGAGGGAGATATAATAGTAGGGGGCAATAACTTTGGATGTGGTTCTTCAAGAGAACATGCACCTATAGCTATTAAAGGTGCCGGAATATCCTGTGTCATAGCAAAAAGCTATGCAAGAATATTTTACAGAAATTCTTTCAATATAGGGCTTCCTATACTAGAATCTGAAGAAGCTTCAGAAAGTATAAGTCAAGGTGATGAAATAGAGGTTGATTTTTCAGAAGGAATTATAAAAAACATTACAAAGAAAGAAGAATACAAAGCGGATAAATTCCCCGAATTTATACAGAACATCATAAAACACCATGGACTAGTAGGATACGTAAAAAACAAACTTAATCAAGGAGTAAAAAATGACATATAATATAGCAGTAGTAAAAGGAGATGGCATAGGTCCTGAAATAATAGATCAAGGGATAAAGGTTTTAAAAACAGTAGGTAAAAAATACAATATAGACTTTAACTTCCAGGAAGTTTTAGCAGGAGGATCAGCTATTGATGAGATTGGAGAGTGCCTTCCAAAAGAAACTCTTGAAATATGTAAAAGTAGTGATGCCGTATATTTAGGAGCGGTAGGAGGACCTAAATGGGATGAGTTAAAAGGGGAAGAAAGACCTGAAAAAGCCTTACTAAAACTTAGAAAAGAACTGGGACTCTTTGCAAATATAAGACCGGTAATAATGTTTGATGAATTAAAAGATGCATGCCCTTTAAAAGATGAAATAGTAAAAGGAGGTCTTGACATCGTAATAGTTAGAGAGCTTACCGGAGGTATATATTTTGGTGAAAGAAACTACACTGAAGACTATGCCTGGGATAAAATGGAGTACAGCAATAAAGAAATCCAGCGAATTGGTCGAAAAGCTTTCGAAATTGCACAAAAAAGAAACAAAAAAGTTACTAGTATAGATAAATCAAATGTTCTAGACTCCTCAAGACTTTGGAGAAAAACAGTAGAAGAGTTAAATGAAGAATATAAAGATATTGATTTAAACCATATGTATGTAGATAACGGAGCAATGCAGATGGTTGTCAATCCAAAGCAGTTTGATGTAATACTAACAGGGAATATGTTTGGAGATATACTTTCAGACGAAGGAAGTATAATTACAGGATCTCTAGGAATGCTTCCATCGGCTTCCTTAGGAGAAGGAGATTTAGGAATGTATGAACCTGTACATGGTTCAGCACCGGATATAGCAGGCCAAAATATAGCTAATCCCATTGCTACCATACTTTCAGCAGCTATGATGCTTAAATACTCTTTTGCTTTAATAAAAGAAAGTGAAGCAGTGGAAGAAGCTGTAAAAAAAGCACTGGCAGAAGGAGTGAGAAGTAAAGATATAGCTAAAAAGGGAGAAAAGACCTACGGTACTGAAAAAATAGGAGATATCATTTGTAAATACATATAAAAAATAATGGTGAAGCAATTTTATGCTTCACCATTATTAAAATTCTCGAATAGGTGGTTGTTTCCTTTTATATGTAAGAAGTAAGATAGAAAAAATAATAATTCCTGCACCAAGTCCCTGAATTAAAGTGATTTTCTCATCTAAAAAAAACATACCTGCACCTACAGTTACAACAGGTATGAGATTTATAAATATATTACAGACTGTTGCTTCTAAAGTTTCTAAAGAATAAATAAAAAGAAGATATGCAGCAGCAGAACTTAAAACTCCCAAATATATTACATGTATATATATATCTAAAGGTAAATTAAGTATATCGGTTTGGTTAAAGGGCATTAATAAACTAAAAAACAAAAAACCTATAAGAGTTTGGTAGTAGGCAATTGTTATAGTAGTATATTTTTTGTATAAAGGTTTTGATAAAAAAGTATAAATAACCCAAGAAATAGATGCTAAAAGTATTAATGCAGATCCTATAAGCATGTCTGCAATATTCCTTTGGGGGTCAAAGCCAACTATCAATATAACCCCTATTACCGAAAGACCAACACTGATTATTTTTTTAGCTGATAACTTTTCTCTGTTAATTATGGTTTCTGAAATCATAGTTAGTACTGGAATTACAGCTATAAGAATAGAGGCAGTTGAAGCATTTAGATATTTTAAGCCGTAGTTTTCAAACATAAAATATAAAAACACACCGGAAGTACCCCCTAAAAAAAATATTTTTCTATCTTCCTTATCCATAAATACCTTTGGATATTTAATTTTTTTTATTATATATAAAGCAATCACAGCTAAAAAAAACCTCCAAAAGGCTAAAGATATTGGGTTAAAGTAATCCAAAGATGCTTTTGTACTTATAAAAGATATCCCCCAAATTAATACAGTTGCTAAAATAGAAAAATATCCTAGTGTTTTTGAGTTGTTCATTATTACTGCCTCCTGTATAATGTATATATGTTAGTATTATTTAACAGATTCAATTATAACATAGTAAAAATATATTTTCTATAAACGAGGTGTCTTATGAACTTAAACTTAATACTTACAGCAGTAACTCCAGGAATTGCATTAGCTGTAGTCATATATCTAGTAGACAAGCACGATAGAGAGCCAGTGAAACTTTTAGTAAAAACTTTTATAGGAGGAGCTATAATAACTGTTCCAACAATTTTTTTAGAATCTTTTTTAGTTGGGTTCAATATTTTTGGAGGAGTAATAGCTATAGCATACCAAGCTTTTATAGTGGCGGGATTTTCCGAGGAATTCATGAAGAGGCTAGTTGTTAATAAAGTAGCCTATTATGACAAACATTTTGACGAAAAATTGGATGGCATTGTATATGCAGTATTTTCAGCTTTAGGATTTGCAACTGTTGAAAATATAATATATGTAGTATTTAGATTTCCCGATGTAGAGAGTATAGGAGCATATAGAGCAATTTTATCAGTGCCGGCACATATGCTATTTGCTGTAACTATGGGTTACTATTTATCATTAGCTAAATTTTCTAAAACAGATGTTGAAAAAAGATTTTACTATAAAAAATCTCTTACTGCTCCAATGTTGCTTCACGGTTCATTCAACTTTATATTGATGTCTGGCAGTGGATTTTTAATGATATTATTTTTGCCTTTTGTAATATATTTGTGGATTATAAATATAAAAAAATTAAATAGTTACTATAAAGACTCTAAACTTATAAATACAGTAGATCCTGATGATGGAGAAGATTTATGATAGATTTAAAAGACGGAGAAAGAATAGAAGACCTCCAATGTAAAGGACTTAAAATAATTCAAAATCAAGACTGGTTTTGTTTCGGAATGGATGCAGTACTTTTAGCAAATTACTGTGATTTAAAGGATAATGAAGAAGTAGTTGATTTAGGTACAGGTACAGGTATTATACCCATACTTTTATATGGCAAAAATAATACAAAAAAAATATACGGTATAGAAGTTCAAAAAGAAGTAGCAGAAATGGCTAAAAGGTCTACAAAATTAAATAAAATAGAAAATTTCATAGAAATCATAAACACCAATATCAAAGATTATAGGAAACATTTAAAAAAGAACCACTTTGATACGGTAGTTTCAAATCCTCCTTATATAAAAACTTCCAATAATTTAATAAGCCCCCAAAAGAAGAAGGCTCTTTCGCGACATGAAATAGAGGGTACTTTGGAAGATTTTATGAAGGTAGCATCTGAACTTTTAAAACACAGGGGAAAGCTATTTATGGTATACAGACCCGATAGATTAGTAGAGGTATTTCATTTAATGAAGTATTATAAAATAGAACCCAAAAAAATTAGGTTTGTACAAAATAAAATTAATGAAAAGCCAAATTTAATTTTAATTAAAGGAATAAAGGCAGCTAATCCTCACTTAATTGTAGAAAAGCCCCTTATAGTTTTTAAGGAAAATGGAGAATATACAGAAGAAATAAATAAAATATACAGTAGTTAGGTGGTAATAATGAGTAAAATATACGTTTGTCCTACTCCTTTGGGAAATCTCCAGGATATGACATTTAGAGTAATAGATATACTAAAAAAAGTTGATTTCATAGCAGCAGAAGATACAAGGCACAGTATTAAACTTTTAAATCATTTTGATATAAATACTAAGATGATAAGCTATCACGAGCACAATGAAAATAGCAGATCGGAAGAAATTATATCCAGAGTTAAAAATGGAGAAGATTGTGCCTTAATATCCGATGCGGGTATGCCTGGAATTTCAGATCCTGGGCAAATTCTAATTAAAAAAGCCTTGGATGAAGAAATACAAGTGGAAGTACTGTCTGGAGGAAGTGCATTCCTACTTGCTTTAGTAGCTTCAGGATTTAATACAGACAGATTTGTTTTTGAAGGTTTTCTCCCAAGAAAATCCGGAGAAAAGATAGAAAAACTTAAAGAACTTAAAGAAGAAAGAAGAACATTAATTATTTACGAAGCACCTCACAGAATCATTAAAACTCTTAAAGATATACGAGAAGTATTTGGAAATAGAGAAATAAGTATATCAAGAGAAATAACAAAAAAATTCGAGGAACAAATTCGAGGGGATATTTTGCAAGTTATTAATAAATTGAGTAAAGCTACTGTAAGAGGTGAGTTTGTAGTAGTTATAAGAGGTTACCAAGGGATAATAGAAGAAAAAGAGGAAATCAGTATAGAAGATCAACTTAAGATATTTTTACAAGAAGGGTATTCTAAAAAAGAAGCAGTTAAACTTACAGTTAAAAAATTAAATGTTAGAAGAAATGAAGCATATCAAAAATCTTTAGAAATATAATATGAAAACTACATAATTTATAAACCAAAGTTTTAATATTATAGTAACAATAGATAAAATATATTATATACAGGAGGGAAAAATGTCAGAATTATTATTAGGAAAACCTGTTGCAGATAAAATAACAGAGGAAGTTAAATTAGAAGTAGAAAATTTTAAAAAGAAAAAAATAATTCCAAAACTTTCAATAGTTAGGGTTGGTGAAAATCCAAGTGATAAAGCTTACGAAAAAGGAGCTTTAAAAAGAATGGAAAAAACAGGGATAGAAGCAGAAGTACATTTACTGCCGAAAGATGTTAAAGAGGATGATTTTTTAAGCAAACTTCAAGAATTAAATAATGATGAAAAGACCCACGGCATACTAATTTTCAGACCTTTACCAAAACAGCTAAGAGAAGAAAAAATCAAATATGCAATTTTACCGGCTAAAGATGTAGATTGTTTTTCTCCTGTAAATGTAGCTAAGATATTTGAAGGAGACGAATCAGGATTACCGCCGGCAACACCAGCAGCAGTTATAGAAACCCTAAAATACTATGATATAGATTTGAAAGGTAAAGAAGTAGTTGTTCTAGGAAGATCTTTAGTAGTAGGAAAGCCTGTCTCAATGATGCTTTTAAAAGAAAATGCAACTGTGACAATTTGTCATTCTAAAACAAATGAATTAGAGAAGGTTTCTTCAAAAGCAGACATTTTAGTTGCAGCAGTGGGAAGAGATAGGATGGTAAATTCTAAATATATCAAGGAAAATTCAATACTTATTGATGTAGGCATTAACTTCGATAGCCAAGGAAATATGTACGGTGATGTAGATTTTGAAGATGTAAAAAATAAAGTTTCTATGGTTACCCCAGTACCAAGAGGAATAGGGTCTGTCACTACTTCAATATTGGCAAAAAATGTGGTAAAAGCCTGTAAGCAGATTAATAGCAAATAAATAATACCCCTCTATATCAAGAGATAGAGGGGTAAATTTTAGACTAAATATTTTTAAACCAAAGATTAATTTCTCTTTCTGCTGACTTTTGATCTTCCGAACCATGTACTGCATTAAAAGTTAGATCCGTACCGTATAAATTTCTTATTGTGTTTTCTTCAGCTTTATTGGGGTTAGTATCACCGTTAATTTTTCTTACTTTAGACACCACATCTTCACCTTCTAAAACCATAGCAACAACTCTCCCACCACTCATGAATTCTATTAGCTCAGGAAAAAAATCTTTGTCTCTATGTTCTTCGTAGTGTTTTTCTAAAAGTTCTTTATCTGGGATCAATATTTTTATATGTACAATATTCAACATTTCATTTTCGTACTTTGATATTATATTTCCTACTACTCTCATATGTACTGCATCTGGTTTAATTAATACTAAAGTTTTTTCCAATTAATACACCAACCTTTATTTTATATTATTTCCATCCATTACATTATAAGGGTTTTCCTTATTTTTTTCAATGAATTATGCTATAATTGCTAAAAAGAAGAGAGAAGAAGCCTTCCTCGTTTTGAGAGAAGGCTTCTTCTAACTTTAGTTTAAATATATATTTATTAGAGAGGTAAAGGATTAAATCCTGAGTAAACTAATACGCCTATTACTATTGCAACTGCTATAGCATAGATAAACATTGGTATGGCATTTCGCCTTATGAGTTTACCTTCCATTCCTATAACACCTACTGTTGCACAAACTGCTACTACGTTGTTTACACAAACCATATTTCCGATACCGCCACCGATAACTTGCAATGCTACTATAAGTACCTGAGGCATTTCTAATATAGTTGCTGTTTCGAATTGTAATGATGAAAACAGTATATTTGAAACTGTATTTGATCCTGACATGAAAGCACCTAATACACCAATAAATGGAGCTACAAATACATAAGCATTACCAGCTATTCCAGCGATTGCCTTTGCCATTTCACTCAACATACTATCTAATCCGCTTCCATTTACTCCTGAGTTAAGCATAAGCTGAACCATTGCAATACCAGCAAACAATGCAATAGCTGCTCCTGAAATTTGCTTAAAGGTATTTTTCCAAGCAAATTTTACTTCATCTGATTTCATTCCATGCATGAAGTGGGTTATTATAGCTACAAGCATAAAAGGAATTGTGCCTGGTAGATAAGCCCATTTAAGACCATAGTCAAGACCTGTACCCATTACATTAGGTATTGTTATTACTTGAGAAGCTAACAAGCCCTTAAGTCCCAATGATGGAATTCTTGTTATAACAAGAATTGCTGCAATTAGTAAATAAGGTGTCCAAGCTTTAAGTAGTGACATATTAGATTCAGCTGTTTTTCCTAAGTCAACCTTAGATTTCCAATCTTCTTCCCACTCTTCTTCCTTAGGAAAATTCCAAGTATCTTTTGGCATTAAGAAACCGCTTTTGGCAGCTGGAACTACTATAAATAGTCCGATTAAAGCTCCCACCAAAGAAGGAAGTTCTGGACCAAAAATCATTGCTATTAATAAATAAGGTACTGTAAAAGCTAGACCTGCAAATATTGCGAAAGGTGCTACTTTAAGCCCTTCTTTAAAAGATCTGTTTTTACCGAAGAACCTGGTCATAAGACCTAAAGTTAAAAGTGGTATGAAAGTTCCTACTACAGCATGACCTACTGCTGCCCATTTAGTTAATTCCATTTGGAATACTGCAGGGTCTGCTCCTATAGCATTTAGATTTGTTGCTAAGGTACCCATAGCTCCTATTACAGGAGTACCAACTGCACCAAATGCAACAGGTGTACTATTAAGTATTAATGCTACCATAGCTGCTGCTAGTGGAGGGAAACCTAATCCAACTAAAAGTGGTCCTGCGAGTGCTGCTGGAGTTCCAAATCCTGCTGCTCCCTCTATAAAAGCTGCAAACATCCAAGCTATTATAAGCACTTGAATTCTTCTATCTTTTGTAATTCCGTCAAATCCGTTGTTTATTGTAGCCATTGCTCCTGACTGTTTAAGAGTGTTAAGAATTAAAATTGCTCCAAAGATTATAATCAAAACGTCGAGAGCTTTGAATACTCCAAATACTGAAAAACCTAAAACATTCATAAGATCCATGTTCCAAGCTGTTAGAGCTACTACTGCTGCGGTTATCCATGCTACTGGTAGGGCCTTTTTTGCACCCCAGTTAAACACCGTCATTAATACGATTGTAATTAAAATAGGTATAAACGCTAAAAATGCATACATTTAATAAATCCTCCTTAAAATTTTTTTATGTGAAATTAATTATGTTCATTTGGTTTATAAATTTAGTTGACTATAACAGATACTCCATCGGGAATAGCCGTAACGGTGAATTCTTCCTTGCCTA
>Ga0209948_1000239_pt1 | contig 16745 bp, 11 predicted proteins | sample SalPonR2_C_D2_MG_FD_185709 | JGI IMG/M metagenome (GOLD analysis project Ga0209948, IMG submission 185709) | Salt pond soil microbial communities from South San Francisco under conditions of wetland restoration - Salt Pond MetaG R2_C_D2_MG... ... | reverse complement strand
ATGCGGGGCCCAAAACCTGCTCAAAAGTTGGAACATGCTTTCAAGCCACGATACCCCCCGGCTTAAAAGAGACTTCGGCAAGCTGTGGAAACCGGCCCTTGTTTTGCAGTTCACGCTTCCGGGCAGTCCGCTGATATACTACGGGGAAGAACTGGGTCTCGAGTCCGACACAGACCCCTATTGTCGCCAGCCGATGCCATGGGATGTAGCGGAAAAAGGCAATGCCGATCTTGATTTTTACAAAACCCTGATCAAAGCGTTTAAATCCTCAAAAGCACTTCATTCCGGCGATTTCAAACAGCTGAATTGTCAGGACAGTGACATCATCGCCTTTTCAAGAACCACCGATGATATCCGCGATTACCGGGTGATTGCGATCAATCCCACCAACGAAAAGAAGGATGTCCGGCTGATCACCAAAGAATCATCGCTGATGAACGTATCCCGTGTCGTTGACATCTTCACCGGTGACAAATCAACCATCTATTTCTCAATGATTTTCAGTCAGATAGATCCTCAATCGTATAGAATTTACAAGCTCGATATTAACGAAAACGGTTATTCTCCTTATAAAAGGGTTTAAAAACAAGGTTGTTTCAAAGAAATTAAACAAGAGAGTAGATGGCATTGTTTTCACCAAGGCTTTAAAGGGAACTCTAATCGAGCCTTTAAAGCATTACGCCGAAGTCCATCTGAAACTGGACCCGGGAAAGCGCGGTAGCGGAATCACCTTTGTCAACGCCTGCCAACCTGACAGACTCTCCACCGGCTATCAAAACTTAATCCGCCAACATCTCCTCGAAAAAGACCATCATAGACTGTTGACAGGCTCACCCCTGACCGATATCCGAACGGTTCCTGGCAGGAGGCAGAGAAAGAGATGCTGTAAATGTCAAGTTTTTTCAATCCCCGGCTTTGTTATTAGTCTGGACAAGTGTAATTGAAAACGGTATACTGTTTGAGATCCCGGAAACTGTACCTTTTTCAATGTGTTCTTCAACAATAACGATCAAAGGGGGAATCAATATGTTTAAAACCATAATTGTCAGAAAACCGGCAAAGTCCATCATCAACGGGATTACTTCTAATCCTCAACTGGGAAAACCGGTTTATGAGAAGGCTGTGAAACAACATGAAGCGTATGTTCAAGCACTGGAAAAATGTGATGTAACGGTTGAGAAATTGGAAGCAGATGAACGCTATCCGGATTCGTGCTTTGTCGAGGATGTGGCGGTTTGCACACCTGTATTTGCTTTAATCACCAATCCGGGCACTTCTTCAAGAAAAGGCGAACAGAAAGAAATCACCGACGTTTTGAAGAAGTATTATGATGATTTTGTCTATATCACAGAACCCGGCACATTGGAAGGCGGAGACGTGATGAGGGCTCGAGACCATTATTATATCGGGTTGTCTGAAAGAACCAACCGGGAAGGTGCAACTCAGTTCATTGCCGCTTTGGAAAAACGGGGAATGAGCGGATCCGTGGTTGAGATGAATGAAATGCTGCATCTCAAGACCGGGATCGCCTACCTGGGAGAGAATATTCTGCTGGTAACCGGTGAGATGATCCATAAAAAGAGGTTTGTCCGGTTTGAACAGATCGTTGTCGAACCAGATGAAGCCTATGCTGCCAACAGCATTCGCGTTAATGATGTTGTCCTCGTTCCCGAAGGTTTTGAAAAAACAAAAAGAGAGATCGAGGACAGAGGACTGTCCACAATAACGGTGGATACCTCCGAGTTTATGAAAATTGACGGAGGCTTGAGCTGTTTATCGCTTCGGTTTTGAGTGATTCAAAACGTCTGAAAGTCAAGATGACAGTCCCTTTGAGACCGCATGTGAATGTCAAATATTGATAGGAAAAGAATAATAAATACAATTCCCTGATCTCAAAACTACTTTTGCGGTGATTCAGATAAAATAAAGTATTCCTTGTACAAGTATTCGAAAGTAAGTCATGCCCGTGAAAACAATCGCGATTATCTAATAATCTCGCAACAAACTGTGAGGTGTTTTTAATGAAGATAATTAGCTACGAGAACAAGCACGCCACAACCGAGATGTTTGCAAACCGGCTGGTAGAAAATTTTGGCGATAACAGCCAGACGATTCACATAAAAAAGGCGAAGAAAATAACGCTGGAAGAATGGGAATCAGTGGTTTTGGGTGCGGGAATCTATATGAGAAAAGTTAAATGATCCATCAAAGGATATACCAAACGAAGGAAAGACTAAGAGGACGATTGAAAAGATGATCGTCCCCAAAACAATTTAAGGGGGTTATCTTGTCTTCTGAGAACGTGAAACCGGTGAACAATTTCCATAAAACAAAAAACTTTCTAAAGGGGTCAATTGCAGCCGTCATACTGTTGATTCTCTTGATCTCCGCTTTGTACCTTGTTCAAGCTGGATTTACTCCATTGGAAAGTCTGTCGGTTTATCTGACCGAATCTAATCGTGCAAAATACAATCTATCTGTGCAGAATGCGCAAGAGTTCACCACTTTTAAATTCAGGATCCCAAAAGACTGGGACCATCCGGCGATTCTCTTTTCCAAAGCCCGTACCAAAGGCGTCCGGATCTTTCTCAACGGCAGAATTATCTTCGACAATGCTGAAGAAACCCGTCAAACCCTTTTTAATGGGGAGGAAAATCTGGTCGATCTAAGGAATCCCCAGATCGATTTTCCGGTGGCGTTGAAAATACAAGTGGCACAAGGGGGTGTCCTTCAACTCCAGAACGAACCGCTGATAGGAGATTATGCTTATTTAACATTTTTCGCAAAATTGAACACCTTTTTAGGGGATTACACCATGCTGATAATGTCCGGCATTACACTGATCCTCGCTCTGATTATGTTTTCACTGGCGATAAAAAACCGGGAATTGTTCTTCTCATTTTTTCCCTTTGCCCTGGGAATGTCCTACTATAGTTTCTTTTTTTTGATCAACATTCTTTATTGTAACCCCACTCATCTTTTCCGAAATGATTTTCTCAATATAGGCGGTATGCATCTATCCCTGAAGCCTCTATCGTTATTCGGTTTTTTGTCTATCATGGCTTTGTTCTCCATGATGGCACTGTTTGCAGGTTTTGAAAAACACCTTTTTAACTCATGGAAGATGACCAGACTGTTGTCCATTATCAGTGCGGGTTTGTTATGTTTTGTCTCTTTTAATCCAATGTTGATTTATTATGCAATCTCCATGGCAACATATGGTTTTTTTGTAATCCTCACTTACCGATCCAATGTGACGTTCTTCAACTTTCTCGTTGTCTTTCAATCTTTTTCAGCTATGCACAGCCTGGTTTCTAACATCATCTATCCCAGGTGGAATTTTCACATTTATACGTTCGGATCTTTGATAGCGCTTTCGGGATATGGGTTTTTCTTCATTATGGATTTCAACAAACAGCACAAAGAATTGGAGAGAAAGCAAGAAGAGCTTCAGAGCTCGAACGAAGAGATGATGGCCATGAACGAAGAACTGGAGAGCTCTTATAAAGAGATCGAAAAACTGAACTATGATCTTGAAGAAACTGTGATGGAGAGAACGGAACAACTAAGAAAGACCATGAACTCCATTAAGACGCTTCTCAATAATGCAAGAGAGGGTTTTCTTAAATTCAACGCCAGCCTGATTATCGAGCCCGAATTCAGCACCGAATGCTACAACCTCTTTGATGGCGGCATCGAATGCAAATACTTTCCAGCCTTGATCAGCGGAGATGATATGAACGAGATGGAGTTGGTGGCGAATAATCTCAGAAAGATCTTAACTGAAACCGAAGAAGTAAATCGGAGAGTCCTCATCTCGTTATTACCCAAGATGGTGGAAAAGAATGATAAAATCCTTTCATTGGAATACCGCTCAATCACAGAAGAATTTACCGGACAGGAAGAACAGGAAAGAAAAATCATGGTTATCGCCCGTAACATAACAGAAAATCTTAAACTGAAAAACAAATTGAAGGAAGAAAAAGATCTTTTTGAAGAGATCATAAAAGTGATTGCCAATTACAAAGATTTCAACGAACTCACTGAGGATTATTTGAATTTCTGGGAAAATGAAGTCTATACCATCGTTCATTCACAGAAGTTGGATAATAATGACAGAAGGAACGAACTGACAAGAAGAATACACACATTCAAAGGTAATTTTGCCGGTTTCGGTTTTAAACACCTGGTTTCAGAACTGCATTCTCTTGAAACAGATTTATCTGAACCTGATAGCTCCCCATCAGAAGTGATGTTGAACATCCTGGATAATTCCAAATATACAGAGTGGCTTGAAATTGAGATGGGAAGAATTTACGAATACATCAACCCGGAGACATTGAAAAAACAAAGGAAGCAACAGACAAACCGACAAAAGATCAAAACGGCCAGGGAATGGCTGGACAAGACAGAAAAATCAACAGAAGTGGAAAAGGCCAAGGCTATCTTGATGGAATTGGAGCAAGTTCGTTTCAAAGAGGTCTTTGAAGCCAGGAAAGCGCTTGTCGAATCAACGGCAAGGCGCCTTGGAATCAACTTGAACGAGATACAAGTAAAGGGTGAAAACACCGAAATAGACGAAGTCCGTTTGAAGCCGCTTTTCAAAAGCTGGACACACATTTTCCGGAATATACTGGATCACGGAATAGAATCACCCGATGTACGCGTAAAAAAAGGCAAGGATGAACTGGGAACCATTACGGTGAGCGCTGAGAAAAGCACCGATAGCCTTTTATTCACAATCACAGACGACGGAAGGGGATTAGACCCGGACGAGATTGCAAAAAAAGCCGTCAAAAGAGGCCTAATCAGCAAGAAAGAGTCAAATACGTTGAAAAAGCAGGAAGTGTTGAACCTGATATTCCGCGATGGGTTTTCCACAAAGAAAAAGACTACCGAAATCTCAGGCAGGGGGATTGGCCTTGCTTCTGTCAAAAGAGAAGTTGAAAAACTCGATGGAAAGATCAATGTTGATTCTATACCGGGATATTCAACAACCTTCACTATGAAAATCCCGAACCTTTCATAAGAACTTTTGAATAACCCACCGGGAACAACTCCGGATCACCAGAGCTGACGCAGAAATAGCTCCCTATTGCGTGTTTTCCAAAAGTCCTGACCCACATAGCCGACTGTTCGCTTAGCTCTCAAAAAACAATTCCTAAGCAGTCTTGTTCAAAAACCCTGTATCAGCTTTTTTAGTTTGTTTCCTTCGAATTCCAATAAATGGGGCTTTGCGTTTTTTAGCAGGTCATATATTACTTATTGAATGATCTTTGCTTGCCCACCTTTTTCTTCAATCTGGTTCTTAAAACCCTTTACAGTGCTTAAGAACTGTTCATAATCAGAACAAGCGCTTAAATCAAACGTGATTTTAATATTAGGGATCTCCATCAGACCCTTGAGTGTTGCATTCAATTCTAATGATTGTGTTTTATTCAAAACTGTGTAGATTTGAATATAGATGCTTCCCTCTATGTTCGAAACCAGATATCCCGAAGTGGGTTTGAGTTCTTTCGCCTCTTGCTGTTCATTTTTTCCCCGTGCCTTAAAGACTTCCTCCAACGCCTTGGATACCATTGATATCTTAAACGGTTTGATTAAGTAGTACTTGGCTCCTTTATTGATGGCGGTATAGACCATTCGCCTCTGATTAAGAGCTGAAATCATGATAATATTGGCATCGGGATGATCCTTTATAATCTCTTCTACCGCTTCAATGCCGTTCATATCCGGCATCGTAATATCCATTGTAACAACATCCGGTAGAAGCTGCTTATATAGTTCAGTCGCTTCACGGCCGTTAGAGGCTTCACCAACCACCTTATACCCCAATTGCTTCAGTATGCTCTTCAAATTTCTTCTCATTAGATAGGAATCATCAGCGACGAGTATCCTTAACATTAATTAACCCTCTTCATTTTCTAATAGAATAATGAACCCTTATCCCCGAGCATATTATAGCACATGGAATCAGGAGAACTCCAAACGGTCAGCGTGGTTGTTTTTGGCAACAGCCAGTTTTATTATACCAAAAACAAGACCATTCGGCAGGATTAATAAACCGTTCTCGGAATCTTCAATACGAAAGTTGTCCCAACATCTTTTTGACTTAGGACTTGTATGGTTCCGGAGAGTTTTTCAACTTCTTTTTTTACGGCGGCCAGTCCAACGCCTCTGCCGGAGGTTTCTGATAGTGTCTTTTTGGTGGAAAAGCCGTCTTCAAAGATGAAGTTCAGGATTTGCGCGTCAGATTTAGTTTTTATCTTCTCGGTGTTTGCTAAGCCTTTTTCAACAGCCTTTTTAGAAATGGAATCCGGATCGATTCCTCTTCCATCATCCTGTATTTTAAAGGTAAGATTGCGATCGTCCTTGTGAACCTCTACGTTGATTTTTCCTTTAATGTCTTTCCCTGTTTTCGCCCTTTCTTCAGGAGATTCAATCCCATGATCGATGATATTCCTGAAGATATGCACCCAGCTTCTGAAAAGAGGCCTTAAACGCACATCATCAATCAGGGTGTTCTTACCCTTAACGGTTATTTCGTCGATGAGCACACCGGAACGTTGGGCATCGAATTCAAACAGGAGTTTCTGAGTTTCAAAAACCTCATCAAAAGGCTTTAACTGTCCTTTTTGAAGGACTTGTTTTGCTTTTCTCAATGCGTCTTTTTCTTCAATATGATTCAGCAGATCAAGCGCTTCTTTGATACTTTCTCTTTCAACGGACGTTGTCCTTTGTTTTTCCAAAACAGTTGGCTGAATATACTCATATACCTTTGACATGTCTTCCTCCAGCCAGTTTGCATACTTTCTGTTGACTTTGATCTTCTCGATTAGTTGTTTGAGTTCCTGATCTTTGTCTTCCAGTTGGTTTTCAAGCATATGGAGACCTTCACAGATTCTTTTAAGACCAAATATCCCAAAACTTCCTTTAAACGTATGAATCCTTCTAAATAATTCATTTCTTTTTTCTTCGTGTGATAAATCAGAGCGTTGAATAATCTCCGGACAGTCTTTATCCCAAAAGTGGTTATATTCTTCCACCAAAAGATGAAAATCATCATAGTGTGCAATCAGCTTGATAATTTCTTCAAAGAGCTCTTTTTCTTCCTTAAGCCTGTTTTGCAAAGACAGTTCTTTCGTGATGTCTTTGATAATCACCATGATCTTTTTTTGGATTTGGTTTTCGTCATCTTCCTCTTCAATCAATCTGTACTTTAATGACAGAACCTTCTGACAGCTTTCAATAACGCTTGGAAGAAGAGACATAAGAAGCTCCCTTTGAATGGTGTTTTCTTCATGCAGAATCTTTCTTAAAATATCCGTTGTCATTTCCATACTATCTAAATCGCCCTTTGATATAAGTACCGGAAAAAAATGATGCTCAATGTTTTTACAGAAGATTTTCTTGCATTCAGCACTGTATTCCTCTTCAACGAGCAGAGAATCGTTAAACTTCAAGAACCCTTCTCCCGTATTATTTAAGAGGGTTTTAATGGAATTCATCGTTTGTCTCAATTGACTGGTTCGCTCTTTGATCTTTTCTTCGAGGGAGTTGTTTATCTTTTCGATCTCCATATATTCATCTTTCAAGACTTCGTTCATGGCATACATCTGTTCATTGGTCACTTGCAATTCATTGCCCTGATTCTTGAGCAATTCATTTTGCTTGTTGAAATCCAAGATGAAGAAATACCCAACACCAAACAACATGACGAACAATGTAATCCCGCTTAAATCCAACTGCCAGTATGGAAAAAGAGATACAGAGAAGAAGTTATAGATTTCTGCGACAAATCTGGTGTAAACCATAAAGTTGAACAGTAACATATCGGATTTATAGGCCAGAAGGGAAAAGAAAAAGAAGTTGATCGCGATAATCAAAAGATAGCTGATAGCCGGAAAAACAAAAAGAAACGGGATGAGTATCAAGTCAGATACTAAAACAATCTTGAACATCTTCCACTGTTTCAGAAAATAATATTCAAGTCCTGCAAGAAGCAAGGTGCTTGCAAGATAATTCGGAACAACGTTGCGCCAAATATCTGTATCCACTATATAATAAGTGTAATTCCCGTAGGAATAGATGATAAAATAACTGTAAGCCCCGTAATACAGCATCGCAATACCAACGGGGATGAATGATTTCAGCCTGTCACTATCTTTAAACCCAATGGACACAAGTATAAAGGCTAATAAGAAGCCCATGCCGGCCACAAGGAAAAACATAAAACTGTTGAAAACATTCTTCAGGCCTGCGTTAATCATTAAATGCTCTTTTTCAGCGATCAGGGGATATCCTTCCATTTCGAGAAATCCACCGGGATGAATAACAATCGACAGACTAATTGGAAATGTAAGCTCTTCCCTTTTGTAATTCAACAATATTCCCTTTGGATTCAAGTTGAAATTGGCTTCCTGAAACAGCAACTCTTCGCCATTAACAGAAATTTTGACGTTGTTGTACGTCATATCAACCAGGAGGATACGATTCTCTTTTTCGGATTCAGGAATCTTGAATTCAAAGAACACCGGTTTGTCTTTAGGTTTGATATGAACAAGTTTGGTATCGTCGGGTTGACTGTAATTGGTATTGGTTAGATAACCCTTGAGGTTTTTTACCGGAAACCATCTGGTTTGTACAAAAAAAACCAATAAAGACAGAATCCCAATAAACAGAAAAGCTAAGATGAATCCTGCGAGAAATCGCTTGAATTTTGCTTGATCCAATAACCCGTTGAACAGAGAGCGCTTTGTATATTTCATTTAAAAGCCACGCTTATGGTTTCAAGATAGTGAATTATAACACATAAGCACAAATGTCAATAAAAATAAGGTTTCTATTCCGTGTATTCCGGGTAAACAGATACGGAAGTTTTTTATCTATTAATTTTTACTCACAATAACATGATCTTATTGCTTTTTTTAACTGTTTTCGACATATGAAAAAACACAAAGGCCTTTTTTAACCATCCGAGCCTTACAAAACCCTTGTCACTCTGATATTGTATCCAACGGCTATGTTCCACTCAGCTACAAGCGTATACCCGACACCATCCAGTTCAAAATTAAATTGGGTTGGATCGCTGTTGAAGACAAAATGCGTAGCTGGATTTGTATTTGTTATGGCACTGATGATGGTCCCTTTGCGGAGAGAGAACGTCTGCTGATCGGAAGCATTTATGACTCTGTCTAAATAGCCTTCAGTAAAACTGACTACCATATGTGTCATTGTGGTATTCTGAATCGTGACGTTAAAATATTCAACAGACTCAACAGTTATTGTGCAACTGCTGATAATCAAAGCGAGAAACAAGCAAACACCCACTGAAAGCCATTTGTTTTTCAACATTCTTTTCATCACCTTCACTCCTTTCTTGTCTTTTGATAAAATACTTCATGACACACCCATCGTTGCATGATCCTTGGAAAAAAGCACAGAAAAAAACAACAGGGACGGAGGCGTTTGAAAATCGGGCTATCAGGACAATTCGGATGTCAAGAAGATCATCAAGTGTAACCAGGGGGACAGTCCCCTTGGTTAAGGATTCAATTGTACATCAAAGACGCTCCTTGATGAAAAGCTGATGCTTCTGTTCAAGAGTTCTGTAAAGACCCGATAGGCGTTTTAGGGATTGGCACGCCACCTCGGAGGAGGTGGCGTGAGTGTGCAAACGGGAACACAGGAGCCGTTATACCAATTCCAGATTGTAGCTTCATTACAGACACAACTTGAGTTGCGTCGGCTTAATTTCAGTTTTTAAAGGGAACTCTTTCCGATTGACAGATTCTCATGATGGAATCTTTTCCCGTAATGGCGGCGTTGGGAAGGCCTCCGGGTGGTTGTAGCCATTGGCCGGTAAGCATCAGATTTTTCAACCCCTTTATTTTCCCGGTATGGGCCATCATTTTTCCTTTGAGGGTCGGCAGAAATCCCATGAAAGCCCCTCTGTAGGCATTACAATATCTTTCGTAAGTGACTGGACTAGCGACATCCAACAGTTTCAATTTCCCTTTCATTTCAGGGAATTTGTGTGTTATTCTTTCAATAACTTCTTGACCGATTCTGTCTTTTTCTGCTTGATAGCTTTTGGGATCTCTCTTCAATTCTTTCCAATATTCATAATCATCACCAAATTGATTAATGGCACAAGTCAAAACAGTATGGCCTGTTGGGGCAAAGGAAGGTTCATAGGCATAATGGTTAACCAGGAGATGTTGGATCGGTGTTTGATTGATTTTGAACGGTTCAACGGGAAATTTGACGGATCTTTGTTGATCACCTATTTCTCCTTCATAAGCAATTCCGATATACATGTTGGAAGCCAGGGGATAGTCCTGAGGGTTGTTGAACCTCTTTTCATACTTTTTGTCTGTGTATTTCCCCTTTAACAGGTTTTGATATAAAAAATGGGCATCACAGGCAGCGATAAAATAATCTCCGGTGTAGTTGTCTCCGTTTTTGCAGATAATTTTCTTCACATTCTTTTTTTGAATGGCGATGTCAATGACTTCCCGATTGGTTATCGCCTTACCCCCCAGTTCTTTGTATCTTTCCGCCATTCTAAGGGCCATTGCTTTTGAACCGCCTATTGGAATGGACGACTCGTCTTTCGTGAATGTGGCAAGTCCAAAGAACAAAAAGGCTGCGCTGTAGTGTTCGGGTAAAAAGGTCGAGAACATTTCTTTCAAAGCCGGATGTTTGAAACGGTTGCCAAACTCATTGAGCGTGATTTTACCGTATTTTTTCATGATCATGCCGGCATCTTTCATGGACATCATTTTCTTGATTTTTTCTTGAAGGGTCATTAGATCCATGGGTTTTTCAGCATCAACCTCAAAGGTGTCCAATCTTTTCAAGTCCTCACAGAACTCCTCGATTAATTCTTTGTCTTGAGGGGAAATGGCTGTCCAGGAAGATCTGATTTTCTCGATGTCTCTGTAAATGTTGATGGTGGCTTCCTCGTGTTCAAAGGATAAAAAGGTATCCGGATGATGGATTTCCACCCCGTCCAACGCCCCTACTGTTTTCCATAGATCATTCATGGGTGTACCTTCTTTCGTTCCCACCAGCCAATGAATACAGCCGTCAATATGATAACCGTCTCTGTCCCATCCGGTGCATTCTCCACCGAGAATCGAATGCTTTTCCAAAATGACACTCTCGAATCCGTTTTTTTGAGCGAAAATACCCGCGCTTAAACCGGCAATTCCCCCACCGATAATGATGATTTTCTTCATTTCATCATTCATCTCCTTTTCTTTTTTGTTTTTTTAAACGGGTTGATTGAATAACATCTTCCCCTGTACACTTTAATAACTCGATTTGCTTTTCTTCGTCAAAGTCCTTCGGTAATTGTTCATTCGCCACCATGGCGGAAAGTCCCAGTTGGAATATTCTCATTTTTAAAAAGACTGTCCCGACTTCTTCTTTTGAAAAACCATTGAGTTCTTTGTCTTCAATGATTTTATCGATTATTTCATTTCCCAGTTCCTGATCGTAATGATCCATATACTGATTTTTCATTAACACCAACTCCCTGAAGAGGACACTGTATTCTCTGGCAAATTTAAGACTGGCAATACCGATATCCAAAAAAATATCTCCGGTATATTCCTTTTGGGAAAGGTTTCTCGCCAATTTAAAAATCTCGCTGACAACGGCTCTTTTTAAATCTTCAATATCGTTGAAATTAACGTATATCGGTGCTACGGAACATCCCAGCTCATCGGCAATCTTTCTTGCCGTGATTGATTCAATCCCTTCAGTTTTTGCGATTTCAAAGCCTTTTTCGATAATCTGCTCCTTCGTAAATTTCTTCTTCGGGGGCATTTTCATCACTCCTTCGGGTGTATTATATAACTTGGGTTATATAACATATATTATATATCAAAAAATTCAAAAAGTCAAGTCCAAAATGCTAAGACTATCACAAAAATCACCGGGACTGGTACACAGATTAAGAAAACATAATCAGCGTTCCAGTCCCGGTGATTTTTGATACCCTCGGAAAACGAATGAAATAATGCTTCAAACTTCGTGTGTAATGACGGTTTATCATTTCATTTTAAGAATGTCCTCTGCTCCATCCTTTTCTCCGGTGTCCACAAATCCATAATTCAAATAAAACAAAGGGTTGTGTTTTGCAAGACTCCCACAATTTCTTGAAATATCCACGAATGCTTCACGTATCCAACCATTCAATGTTATCATATAGACAAAGGAGTGAGACGATGCTAAAGGAAAGAGCGGGAAAAATTTACAGTGAAGATAACGATTTAAACTGCGCTGAATCAATGCTTTATGCAACGAATGAGAAGTATGCCCTCGGGTTGGATCAAAAGGCTTTGGATACGATGTCGTCCTTTGGAGGAGGCATGGCCGTTGAGGGTGTTTGCGGAGCACTCACGGGAGCTGTTGCTGTTTTAGGTGTGATGTTTACCGGCAATAAAACGGTGGATAGCGAGACGCGGAAAGCCATCATTGTCGATTTTTACAGACGGTTTGAAGAGCGTTTCGGCACAGTAACTTGCAGTGAAATCAAAGCAAAATTCCGTGATGATGAGACGGGTTGCCGGGAAGTCGTCAAACAATCGGCTGAAATACTGGAGGAGATCATCCAAAAATACCGATAGGATTTTTTAAGTTTATTAAAGAGGCGGGAAATGGCTTTCCCCGTCAATCTTCTTTCCAAGGAGGGAATATGAATCATTCAAGTAAAAATCAACCAATAACTGATCACAAGAATAAAATCCTGCATACAGCACGTCGGTGCAGGCACTACGCAATGTGTAAAGTGGGTTTTCTGGGCACTGGTATATGCCCATCCGGCACAAAGAATCATATTGTTTCTTTCTATCCCCAGGGAATGATGGATATCACTGCAGCTGTATTGGAAAATAGAATTCCAGTAACAACCGGCCTTGTGGAAGTGGCAAATGAATGCACACTCTGTGGCATCTGTGAAAAACAGTGCTATTTTGTCACTGAACTCAGGCCTTTAGCGGTGTTTAAAACCCTTAAGCGTTATCTTGACGATTATCTTCAGTCGAATGATCCCGTAGAGATTCCTTCAGATGAGTTTCTGTCTAAGCTCAAGGCTATTACAGGCGACAAATATGCCACCAATGATCCCGCTCATTTAATCGCTTATGCCAATGATCCCTGTCCGACTTCATACGAGAGCATACCCAAATATGTGGTTCTTCCGGATGATACACAACAAGTCAGTGAAATTGTAAAACTTTGCTGTCGAGAAGGCATGAGCTACACGGTAAGAGGAAATGGTTCCTCTGCAATGGGGTTTGTATTGGGCTCAGGCCTTATCATTGATACCACCCGAATGAAAAAGATCGTTTTTGATACCGGCAATCGTGCGGTTACTGTTGGTGCGGGGGTCAGTTCATTTGAGCTTCAGAAAGAAGCGGTCGCTCGCGGTTACCGGGTGCTTGCCGCTGAACCTTCAGCTTTGTATTGTGCCAATATTATGTGCTCCGGATTATTTTCGTTATTCTCGAGTTCATATGGAACAGGGGCAGACAATTTGATCGATGGGGAGTTTGTTTCAAAGGATGGAGATATTTTTGCACTTTCACAAAGGGATGCCCCCAATTTGTACGGTTTCAGTAAAAATGAACACCCAATACAAGAAATCTGTACGCGCGCAGTGGTGAAGCTCCATCCCATTGAAGCAGATGAATCAGCGATAGCGGTCCCCTTTTCGGATATGCAAACGGCTATCCGTTATGCTAAAAAACTGAATCAGAGGCATATTGGATTGGGTATCGGGGTCCTCGGCGAGGAATACCTGAGTACGTTTATTTCACCAACCTCTGAGCTTGCCGAAACCCTTCGGAATGTTTTTCATAAGGAGCTGGGAATCGAATATCTCGTGGTCGTGTTGGGAAACAAACATCACTTGGATGCGGCCAGGGATATGGCTCCCATAGTGCTTGAACAGGATGTCATGAAGGCGTTGATGCTGGGGACGCCGGCGTTGGGAGAAGATGGGCTTATTCAAATTTTACGCGGCCTGGAAGGCGAAGAAAAACCTTATGAAATAATGGCCAAGCCGGAAATGTTACCCCTTATCGAAACAGCCCTTGATTCGTCTCCTCAACGGTTATCCGAAGCTGTTGATGACGATTTAAAAGCCTTCTACGAGAAGCTGTACAGCCGCAACGAGCTTACCAATATGCTCTGGCTGAACACCTTTAGAATCGTGAGTTCCAGGATGGGAAGGGATGGACATCTCATCGTTTCTGTCGTATATGTGCCACTCGATAACATTCCTCAGGTGGAAGCGATCCATAAGGCATTCAAGGAGTTAACAGATACCTGCGGGGTTCGAGGTGAATTTGGTTTTCTTACACCAGTCGATCAGGGGGCCATGGGGATTTTTGAGTGGGACATGTATGTCGATCATGCCGATCCCGTAGAAGTAGAGAAGATGCAAAAAGCCATGGGGAACGTCGGTCCCATGCTGGAAAGATTTACTCAGGAGGACCCTCGGGTACTTTGGATTATGGATGTGCTTAACAAGGGCTTTTCACGGAAGGAGGGCTATTTCTACCATGGTGCAAGCTTCAGTGAATAGTTCACCCATTCTGATTACAGGTGCCACCGGTTTTCTTGGCGGCTTTTTAGCCGGAGAACTGATAAAAAGAGGAAGAAAAACCATCCTTTTAGTGCGACCGAAGGGTAATGATTCTGCCCTGAAGCGTGTAAGCAAGCTTTTAAAATTTCTTGATATCCAACCCGAGCATGAGCCGGTCGTTATTCCCGGAGAAATTGATAAACACGGTCTGGGCCTCTCGGATGAGCACCGGAGGATTCTGAAGGATGTGAACGAGGTCCTGCACTGTGCTGCAGATACCTCATTTGCGGAAAGAAAGAAACAACAGGTTGAACAAACCAATTTACAAGGACTCCGGAATGTATTTGATGTTGTGCCGAATTGTGAAAGATTTTACCACATGAGCTCCGCTTATTCTGCTGGAAAACAAGAAGGAATAATTAAAGAGCAAATGCATCATCCACCGGCTTTCCATAACCCCTACGAACGGTCAAAAAATGAAGCCGAAAAGCTTATAACTAACCTGTGTAGTGAAAAAGGAATCAACCTCACCATTTTTCGTCCCTCCATTACTTATGGCGATACAACCACCGGGAAGAGCCTGCGGTTTAATGCCTTGTATTTTCCGGTCCGGACGCTGCTTTTCTTCAAAGATTCGTTAAAAAAGGATCTGTTAGAAAGATCCGGTCAACGAGCCGCTGAAATGGGTGTCTCGATAAACGAAGACGGGACGTTGCATCTACCCCTTACATTTCCCGGAAGTGGCGGGCTGAATCTTGTACCAATAAACTTCCTGGTAAAAGCGGTTACTGCGATAATGGACAGTGGAGAAACCGGGATTTTTCATATTGTTAATCCGAAATCGCTTACCATCGGTCAGCTTGCACAGAATATCCAGAAACATTACGCCATTTCCGGCTTGTCTGTGGCTGCAAAAGCGGCACAGGATGGACCTTTACAAACGCTGATTAATCGTTATCTTGATGTGTACTATCCCTATTTCTGTGATAACAGAATATTTGATGATTTCCAAGCCAAAAAAATACTGGAGCCTTTAGGGATTGAATGTCCCGAACTAACATCAGATGTATTCAAAAGATGCATGGATTATGCCATAGAAGTAGGCTGGGGATCGAAGATTAGGGTGTAGGTGAATTATATATCACCGGTCCCTGTGAAAAACAAATCCTTTGCCCATATGTCAGCTCTATGATTTTGACGGGGATGGTTTCCTCCTCACAGATCTTTGAAAGTAACGTCATGTATTCTTCCATAAAGGGGCATTGATGGGTGTAAATGAAGCAAATGCCATCTTTAAAGTCCGTTTTACCCGTTTTGGTCTTTGAGGTTCGGAAAACACCCGGGGGAGTCGGTGCGAGACCGGGAAGGTTATTCAGCAGCCCCCAATTACCTCCGTCCCTGTTGCTTAGGCTGACTTCTGATGGTTGAATCCTGTTTCGCAACAGGGGTTGTCGTGTTGAAGTTCATCTTCACGACCCTCATCAGTTCTCCCCGGGTAAGAACAAACACTTTCCTCCCATATATCCACTAACGTACATGCTTCATGTACGAATTTACTGTACAGGTTTCAGGTAGTGTTGGATTTTAAAATGCCCCCTCCAATATCAAGACATGAAACGAGAACAGATACAAATATTTCGAAAACTGAATTATATCAACTGCTTTAAAATAACTATCTCCTTTTCTATTTCCGAATACAGTTTTTTCATTGCCGAGAATTCTGTTTGGTTCGCGGCAGCTTCTTCCAGTTCTCCTGACAGTTTCTGAAGGATTTCGAAACGTAAGTTTGAAGCTATCCCTTTGAGTTTATGGGCTTGGGTTTTGATACTCTCTTGGTCTTGTTTTTCGAAGGAGTCTTTTAAGGCTTTTTCGCTTTCGTAAAGGGATTTTTTACCGGTCTTCATGATTCTGTCGATGACCGGTTGTTTATTTTTTAATATTTTGTGAAGAAACGCTTTGTGGAAATGCTGCAGGACCTTTTCCTCGGCAGGTATTTGGTTTTTTGATCTCAGATGGTTGTTTTTCAACAGGGCTTGTTTTAGTGCTTGCACGGCAAGGGGTTTTGTCAGGTACTCATCCATTCCGGCCTTTAGGGCCTTTTCTTTCTCTCCTTTGACAGTGGCGGCCGTCAAAGCTATTATAAAGG
>Ga0209948_1000233_pt1 | contig 16909 bp, 15 predicted proteins | sample SalPonR2_C_D2_MG_FD_185709 | JGI IMG/M metagenome (GOLD analysis project Ga0209948, IMG submission 185709) | Salt pond soil microbial communities from South San Francisco under conditions of wetland restoration - Salt Pond MetaG R2_C_D2_MG... ... | reverse complement strand
AAACAAATATAAACTTAGTAAAGGGAGGGGCGCCCCCCACCAAAAATGAAGTTTTTATCTTTTTTACAACTAAAAAATGGCCAGCTGTAGAAGGTGAGAAGTTCTTTCTCTACTACCAGGGGCTTGGCTGGAAGATGCGCAGGAATATGCGTATCAGCGATTGGAAGGCACTGGCGGAAAAATGGATGATCCGGGTAAAAGAGGACGAAACGAATTTGCAGCTGTCCCAAAACTGGGACAACCTCTCCACACCAAAAGACACGAACTATGCAGAACCCCTCTAAGCTTATGGTCGGCAAGCAAGAGTTCGTGGTCGGCACGTTCAAGAACAACCAAATGCTCTATGAATTTCCTATGGTACTACGTTTCTTGGAATACCAGGGCAAGGCCCTTTTTGGAAAAAACTTTAGACTGTACGAGGAAGATTATAAACTGATCTATATGCTGACAAACTATTTCATAGGCGATACGGAGATCTGCACGGCATTGGGGCTAGACCTCAAGAAAGGGATTCTGCTCAGTGGCCCGTCCGGCTGCGGAAAGACTGCATTGATGAAATTGATGCGCTACCTCGTGCCCCACCGACCCAGGTACGAAGTCATTCCCTGTAGGAACATCGTTTTTGGTTTTAATCAACTGGGACATAAAGTAGTAGAGGACTACGGCAATGAAAAACGCTACTGTTTCGATGACTTGGGAGTAGAACCCATGGGTAATCATTTTAACATGGAATCCAATGTTATGGGAGAATTACTAGTCTCCCGTTATGAACTTTTTACTACCACAGGTTTATTAACGCACGTCACAACTAATCTTACCGCATCGGTGCTTGAAAAAAGGTATGGAGACCGGGTTCGCAGTCGTATGCGGGAACTGTTTAATCTGGTAGCGTTTGATAAAGTGGCTGTGGATAAGAGGCAGTGAAAAAAACATTCTGTTTCATATCTATTCGTTTGTGCTTCAATTTAAATGATTTAATTTTCACATATACGTTCAAACAAAACTATAAACATTAAATCTTAAATATACAGTTGTAGATTTGTATATTTATTCCCACAACACTAACCACCGCTTAACATATTTATGCATTCGAATTTTGACTTTTTACAGAATCAATATCCAAATTTGTTTGCGATTAGTGAGCTGTCGGAGAAATTGATTTATGTAGACCCAAGTTCGTCCTTGGCCAAGTCCCGGCTTTTTTCTGAAAAATTAAGCCAACTGGTTTGGGAATTTGAAGAACTCGGCGAATTTGTGGGTAATCAAAATGATAGGATTTTTAGGCTGTCCAATTTGAATATCGCTCCAGATATTATTGCTGGGATTTTACACACCATTCGTAAATCTGGAAATAGGGCTAGTCATGATGGCATCGGAACTTTTGACCAAGCAAAATTTATCCTCAAAAAATGCTTTCAGCTGGCTAAATGGTTTTATGAAACCTATGAGCAGGACTATATTGAGTCCACTACTTATGTTTTGCAGGAACAAATACATACGGCGTCAGCAGCACTTTCCGAAAAACTAGAAAACCTATCTCGGGAAGTTGCCGATTACAAAAATAAAATTGCTGAACTCAATAAAAGCAAGGAAGTTGTTACAGCACGTAAAAAGCGAAGTGATACTAGGGCAAGAAATTTAGATCTAAGCGAAGAGGATACGCGACTAACCCTAATTGACTCTAAACTTAAGGAAGCAGGTTGGGAATGTGATACCTTAACAATCAACTACAAGAAGAACAAAACGCTCCCTGAAAAAGGAAAAAATAAAGCTATTGCCGAATGGCCTTGTGATGGAAAATGGGCAGATTACGCCTTATTTATTGGAACTAAGCTTTACGCAATAGTAGAAGCTAAAAAATATGCAAGTGATATCTCTACCGATTTAAGACAGTCAGATATTTATGCGAAACGTATTGTGCCGATTACCGACTTTGAAATTCTTGGCGAATGGCAAGACTATAAAGTGCCTTTTTTGTTTTCGACCAACGGACGTGAATTTCTAGAACAAATTAAAACCAAAAGTGGTATCTGGTTTTTAGATGTTCGCAAGGAAAGAAACCACGCGTACCCAATTAGAGGTTGGTTCTCGCCTAAAGGGTTGGTAGAACTGTATGAGCGTGATGTTGAAGCAGAGAATGAGAAGTTGGAGCTAAGTGATTATGATTATCTACAAGACCCTAACGGCTTAAGTCTTCGCGATTATCAAATTGATGCGATAAAAAATGTTGAAAAAAACATACGCATCAATTTCAACGAGAACCGTTCCTTATTGGTTATGGCAACTGGTACAGGTAAGACAAGAACGGTAATTGGACTTTCATACCGTCTTATAAAATCGAATCGATTTAAACGGATTTTGTTTTTAACGGATAGAAAACTTCTAGCACAACAAGCATTTGGAAATTACCAAGATAACAAAGTAGAAGGTGTAAATACCTTTTCCGAAGTGTATCAAATGGAGTATGTAAAAACGCTTGTCCCTGATTCTGATACACGATTGCATTTCGCCACAGTTCAAAGTATGGTGAAACGACTTTTCTATGGGGAAAATAATGGCCTGTCTATAGATACCTATGATTGTATTATTATCGATGAAGCGCATCGTGGCTATAATCTAGACAAGGAATTTGATGAAGAGGACATAGAATTTAAAAATCAGGATGATTACGTCAGTCAATATAAAAAGGTGATTGAATACTTCAACGCCTATATTATTGGTCTAACGGCTACTCCTGCGCTACACACTACTGAAATTTTTGGAAAACCGGTGTACACCTATTCGTATCGCCAGGCTGTTATAGATGGCTTTTTATCAGACCATGAACCCCCTTACCGTATTAAGACACGCTTAAGTGAAGAAGGTATTCTATGGAAAAAAGGGGAACGCCCTAAAGTCTTTAATCCTGAGACAAATAAAATAGAAGAACTTGCGGAATTACAGGATGACCTTTTAGTGGAAATCGAACAGTTTAACAAACTTGTGATTACTCCTGAATTCAATAGGGTTGTGATAGGCAAATTGGTTCAAGAGCTAGACCCAGATAGCGAGGAGAAAACTTTGATTTTCGCAGTTCGTGATACCCATGCGGATATGATAGTAGAAATGCTTTTTGAAGAGTTCAAAAAAATAGGTTTAGATTTGCCACAAAATGCCATTCAAAAAATAACTGGGGCGGCTTATGACCCTGAGCAATTAACCAAAGAATTCAAAAACGAGAAATTCCCCAATATAGCGGTTACTGTAGATTTACTTACTACAGGTATTGACGTTCCTAAAATCTGCAATCTGGTATTCATGCGGCGCGTAGGCTCCAGAATACTATATGAGCAGATGATTGGGCGAGCTACAAGACTCTGCCCTGAGATTGGCAAGGAAGATTTTAAGATTTTTGATGCGGTACGAGTACATGAAGCTTTAAAGGATTATACCCAGATGAAACCTGTGGTTAATCCATCTACTACATTTACACAATTGGTTAACGAGCTTGATGATATTGATTCTGAAGAACGATTAAAAACCCAAGGCGATCAGTTAATTGCAAAACTACAACGCAAGCGACGTAAAATTGAAGCAGAAAGCTTAGAAGAATTCATTTATATGGCGGGTGGTAAAGAACCTAAAGCGGTAATTAAAGCCATTCAAGAAGCAAGTGCGCAAGAGATTAAGGCTATTATTAAAGAATTTAAAGGGCTTTGGAATTATTTAGACACGAAAGTGTATCGTCCTAAACATCAATTAGTCTCAGACCATCGAGATGAGTACCTTGGCACAGAACGAGATTATGGAACCGCCAAGAAAACAGAAGATTATATTGTTAACTTCAAAAAATTCTTAGAAGAAAATAAAAATCAGATAGCCGCGCTAAAAGTAATTGTTTCAAAGCCGAGTTCTTTGGATAGAAAGTCATTAAAGGAACTTCGTTTATTGCTAGATTCAAAGGGCTATAATGCCAAAACACTTAACGCTGCTTGGCGTGATCTAAAAAACCAAGATATTGCAGCAGATATTATCGCATACATCAGAACCCTTACTTTAGATGTTGACTTAGTTAGTCATCAAGAACGTGTGAATCGCGCTTTTGAAAAGGTAAATACCATGAAATCTTGGAATAAAATTCAAAAAAAATGGCTCGACCGCTTTCAAAAACAATTATTGGCTGAAACTATTTTGACCAAAGAGGATTTGGACAAAGAGCCTTTTAGAAGTGAAGGTGGGTACAACAGAATAAATAAACAATTTGAGCAACAATTAGATGATGTTTTAAAAACCATCAATGATAATTTATACGTTGCATAACACTAGAAATTAAAAACATACATGTCTGCAGACGAAATAGCAAATAAACTTTGGAACCTTTGTAATGTATTACGAGACGATGGGGTTACTTACCATCAATACTTAAATGAACTTACTTATATATTATTCTTGAAATTAAGTGAGGTAAAAGATTTTGAGGAACATATTCCCGAAAACTACCGATGGCGTTCATTTGTGAACGAAACGGATAATACGGAAGCCTTTCAACGCTACCGAAGTTTTTTGGCTGAAATAAGCAATGAAACTTCTAGTGCAAGTATCAAAGAAATTTATGCCAACGCCTCAACTAGTCTTCGCAAACCTGTAAACTTTAACACACTAGTTCAAGCTATTGATACCTTAGATTGGTATGAAGAGACGGACCGTGATGTCATGGGTGATATTTATGAGAGCCTACTGGAAAAAAACGCGGGAGAAAAGAAAAGTGGTGCCGGCCAATACTTTACGCCTAGACCATTAATTAATGTGATGGTAGAATTGTTAGCTCCCAAATTAAAAGAACGTTGGAACGACCCAGCTGCTGGCACTTTTGGTTTTATGATTTCTGCGGATGAATATTTGAGAGAAAGGTATAATTATGCTTATACTTTAACTGATAAAGACCGAAAATTTCAAAAAGAAGAAGCTTTTAGTGGCGTAGAGTTAGTAGGTGATGCGCATCGACTGGCGTTAATGAATGCTCGGTTACATGGATTAGAAAGCACTATTTACCTAAATGACACTCTTACTGAATTTGGCAAAAACCTTAAAAACTTTGACGGAGTACTAGCCAACCCACCCTTTGGCACCAAAAAAGGTGGGGAACGCCCAACACGTGATGATTTTACTTACCCGACAAGCAATAAACAGCTCAACTTTTTACAACATATTTATAGAAGCTTAAAGAAAGATGGCAAAGCACGAGCAGCCGTTGTATTGCCAGATAATGTACTTTTCGAAGATGGTGATGGACAGAAGATTCGCCGTGATTTAATGGATAAATGCAACCTGCATACCATTCTTCGTTTACCCACCGGTATTTTTTACGCTGCAGGTGTAAAGACCAATGTTCTATTCTTTACTCGAGGAAAAACAGAAACTAAAAACACCAAGGGCGTTTGGTTTTATGATATGCGCACTAATGTACCTAATTACGGCAAGCGTACTCCGTTTACACGTTCAGCTTTTAATGAGTTTATTGAGGCTTATACGGGAGGAATTCAACAAGACAAACTAGCTAAAAAATATGATGGAGTTATAAATGAAATCGACCGAAAAAAAGTAGCTAATGAACGTTGGCAATATATTGAACGTGATACTATTGCTAAAAAAAGTGATTCGCTGGATTTAGGGCTAATTGCGGATGATAGCATTATACAAGCGGAAGATATTGGTGAACCTGCGGATATAGCAAAAGAAGTTTTAAGTGAATTGAATAGTATTACCAAAGAGTTAAATGCACTTATTAAAGCGTTAAACTAGATGGAGAAGAATTTACCAAAGAATTGGACTGAAACTGATTTGGGGACAGTTCTTTCAAGAATTACAAATGGTTCTAGTTTAAAGCAACAAGAAAAACCATTTGATGGATCATATCCAATTACAAGAATTGAAACCATTTGGAAGGAAACGATTGATCTAAATCGTGTAAAATATGTAAAACCAAGTAAGAATGATATTGAAAAGTATGGTTTACATAAAGGTGATATTTTATTTAGTCATATTAATAGTGGCAAGCATATAGGAAAAACTGTTGTTTTTAATTTAGATGAAACCGTCATTCATGGAATAAATCTTTTGTTGCTTAGAACCAAACCTTATGTTAGTGGTTTTTTTCTAAACTATCTTTTAACTCATTTTAGATTTTCAGGTAAGTTTATGGAAAAAGCACAACATTCTGTAAACCAATGCTCCATTAATCAAAAAAAATTAAAAGAATTTGTTGTCCCCCTTCCTCCCTTTCCCGAACAGCAACGTATAGTAGCCAAAGCTGATGTTTTAATGGCTAAGGTGGCAACCATGCAAAAGAGTTTGGAGCGTATTCCAAAGTTGTTAAAGGAATTTCGCCAGCAGGTGTTGACCCAAGCGGTAACGGGGAAGTTGACTAAGGGATGGAGAAAAGGAAAAAATTTAGGCAAGTGGTTAAGCACAAAAAAAGAATATAATTTTCGACCATGGAATATTAATCTACCTGAATCATGGAATGTTTTTGCTTTTCAAACAGTTGCCAATATTAACGCTAATCTAAACAATCCAAACGAATATCTAAATCATATTTTAATCGCTCCAAATCACATTGAAAAAAACACTGGAAGGTTAATTGAGACACAATTAACAAAGGAGATTATGCCCAAAAGTGATAAACATTACTTTGAAAAAGGCTCAATAATTTATTCCAAAATTCGTCCATATTTATCTAAACTTATTTTGGCAGATTTTGATGGATTATGCAGTGCTGATATGTATCCTATTTCAGCGGAAATAAATCAAAAATTTCTTTTTCACTTTATGCTTTCTCAAACCTTTCTTCAATATGCCACTACTGCAGGAGAGCGAAGTGTATTACCAAAAATCAATCAGAAAGGACTTAATAATATACCAGTACCCGTACCTCCCTTATTGGAACAGAAAGAAATCGTTCATCGTGTTGAAAGCCTTTTCGCAAAAGTAGATGCAATTGAAGGTAAATACAAAAGCCTTAAAAGGAGAATAGACACCCTACCCCAAGCCATTTTACATAAAGCATTTAAAGGCGAGTTGGTGGCGCAGTTGCCTAATGATGGCGATGCCAAGGAGTTGTTGCGGGAAATTAAGGGGTTAAAACAGAGTATTAGCGTATAAAATGAAAAATTATGGAAAAATGGATGGAAACTCTAATTACAGTGATCTGTGGAATAGCAGCAACCATAGCACTAGTAAGGCTAGATTGGAAAAAAGTATGGATCAGAATAAAACGATTTCTCAAATTGAATCAGAAATCTTATGAGGCTGAGCTATCAGTTGATAATGAAATTAGATTTTTAAGTCAGGCAGTGCCTAGCTATGATATGAAAAATTTAAAGGCACATCTTTCAGAAGATGTATTGTATGTAGCAATACCCGAAGAGTTTAGAGCGCGATTAGAAGCAAAAGATTTCGAATATAGAGAAGATAATTTAAAACATTTTGAAAGCAAGATTAGAAAAGCCTTTGAACATCTTGGAATCGAGAATTATTTACAAGTGATTAATGAAACTGCAACTTTAGTAGCAGCAGATATCTTAAAAATATTGGAAGGAGGACAGACGAGGTTCAATGGTGAAATGTTGGGGGTTAAACAAATTAACACTAACAATATTGGTGTTAAGGAACTTCCTAAACTTACCATTGATTTTTACAAGACAGATTTTTTCACTTATCGCGTTTTTGCAAGAATAATTAGCGATTATAAAACCAGGTTCGTTGTTAACGGAATTGAAGATTTAAATAATTTTTATACGCCATTTTTAAGTTCATTTGGCATATCCAATTACTTAATCATTAGCGAAGATGGTCGTAAATATGTTCTTTTTGGTCATCGAAGTGACAGGGTAGAAGTAGACAAAAACAAAATTCATTTTAGCATGAACGAGGCGTTTACGCCCCATGATATAAATCCGCTTGATAATTTTCAAAACCTTTCGTTTGAATATTGTTTAAAACGAGGGTTTAGAGAGGAGTTGGGTCTTTCGGATATAATTCAGAATAGCCACATTGAACAATACGGGTTTATGAATGTATTAATTGACTTGAATAAATTAGAACTTGGGATATCTTCTTTTGCCAAACTAAGGCTTGATGAATACTTTACTAGAGTAAAATTGAAGCGAGCTTACTTAAATAGCCAAGACGGTCATTTGGAAACCGACAAATTAAACCTTGTAGAACTTAAAAACATTGAAGAATACGCAATCCAAAATAAAGATAAGATGAGCAGCTCGGCAAGAAACCTAATTCAAAGCGTATTGAGCAGATATGAAGACGGGTATTTTTGAAAGTTCTTTGATACATCCATCAGCAATCCCTAAAGAGCTAAGTAAGAACACTCGGTATAAATCACTGAAGCGCATGTTTAAACAAGAAATAAAACAATTGGTGCAAAAGATGTGGATAACTGGCTATGTAAAATACGATGCATACCACAAGTATTGTTAATTTTACATCAAAAATAAACCTGTAGGTTGATTTTATGGAAATATTTACTACATTTGGTGAACAATACAAAGGGATATATCTAGCTCGCTTTGTTAATTGTACCTTCTATAACACACCACAAGCCTATGAAACAGAACTTGACAAAATTCAGGAAGAATTTCAAGACCCACTCTTCGTTCGCAACTTCATCAAATCAACAGCCTCAGGTTGGAAAAAGGGCGATTACCGAAATGTAAACTTAACATCTCTGTCTCATGATGTATTGCTGGAAACCGCAGATTTATTCGATAAACTAGTTAGTGTTAGCGAGGATGCCCAAAGCGAAGATTGTTTTGAAATATTGTTCGACAATTTTAAAGAACTATCTGCAAAGGAAAGGCTAAATGATCCGGGCAGACGCAAAATGTATACGTATGAACATAGTTCACTACTCAGAATTTATGGAGTGCTTCTAGGAACGGAATGCCTCATCATTACTGGAGCAGGCATTAAATTGGTTGGACAAATGAGCGATAGCGATGCGTTACAGCTAGAACTTGATAAAATGAGTTATTTAGTAACTTGGCTCAAAGAAAATAACATTACCGACACTACAGACTTATAAACATGACACAAACTAAAAAAAATAGTAACAGAATTAAAACAGCCACACAATGGAAAGTACGCGCTGCGGAAAATAGAGCCAATAGAAAACAAATTAACCGAGCTCAAAAATTTGCATTGGAGCTTTTAGATTATTTAGAGGATCATAAAATCACACAGAAGGAGCTAGCCATAAGAATGGCTGTTAGCCCACAGCAAGTAAATAAAATCATTAGGGCAAAAGCTAACCTAACCTTTGAAACAGTTGATAAAGTCGCAGAGGCCCTGGGTGTAACCATTACCTCTCCCACCATTGTGAGTAAGCCAAAAATCCAATCACTAATGATTACATCTTCTATGACCTTGGTTCATAAAGCCCCAAAAAAGGAAATAGAGGCCAATTTCAGCAAAAACATTGGTTCCGCTAAAAACTCTATCTTGGAAACGACCCTAGAGAGTGTAGAAAAATATGCATATACCGCCGATCAAATTTAAGATATGACCTACAACAAACTTGGTTTTGCCTTCACGGGATTGAGAACAGTTTCATTTGCAACCATAGAGGCCGCCCATAAAAAAACAGGGGAAACGGATTTGATTACTGGACTTGGTTTTGGTATTGACGTAGAAGATCATACCATAACGTGTACCGTAAGGTTCTCTTTTGAGAAAAAGAAAGACCAACCCTTTCTCATACTCGAAACGGAAGGCTTTTTTGAAATACATAAAAACGATTTTTTAAAAAAAGTAAAACAGTCCGACAATTCCTTCTTGATAACAAGAGATTTAGCAACACATTTTGCTGTTTTGATGATTGGCTCGGCACGTGGCGTTCTGCACGCAAAAACAGAAGGAACTGTTTTCAATCAATACTTACTACCCACATTAGACGTACAAGATATGATTAAAGAAGATCTTATTCTCAATGGATCTGAGTGAAAGTTATCTTCACTAGTATTAGAAATTACTTAATCATTGTTTAAACGAATCTAGGTAAAATCCATTTAGTGAAAGAGCTTGTGGCAAGGCCTATAATGCATGTCTGTACTCATTTAGTCTATTGTTACCTAAGTAATAAATTTTTCATTAGGCAATCAACTTCATAAAATCATCCACTTCATTATCACTAGCACCAAATCTCTTGAACTAAGACCAAACAACCACAAAAATTAGGTTATCCACAAAGCACCTGTTAACAGTCTAACCCTCTCCTAAGCGTAGTACTTTTCAATTCTGAAAAAAACAACTAAATCACTACGCTTTATGAAAAATATTATTTCTTTTCTTTCTTTCTTTTTGTTGGCCCAATACCCCCTGTTCGCACAGATAGGGGGCATTGAGGAATCCGTTAACGATGTCTCGGAAACGATTCGTAACATTTTCCCGATAGTCCTAGGGGTTATTTTCCTTATTGGCTTCCTGTTCAATGCAGGGCATTTCTTTGGGGAAAATTCAGACTTAAAAAAGGGCATTACCCGTATCCTCGTCTTTGTACTTATTGCCGGAGCAGTGGTAGGCATTTTTACCTATCTCATTACCATAGTCGTGTAATGAAGGAGTATAAAATCCATAGAAATATAAGAAAGCAAGCCCTCCTTTTTGGACTGCCGCTTTCTTTTTTTGCGTTGCAATTGGTCTCCGTTATCGCCTCTCTTTTAGTCATTATTTTCTCTTTTGGGTTAGGGGTTTTAGTTGGAACGCTACTATGGAATATAGGACTGTTTTTGGTTCTCAATCAATTGAACAGTTATCCAGAACGCTTTCAGCTACAGAAGGTGTTTCCAAAATTCATTAGTAACAAACAATCTTCCCAACTGCATTATGAACGGAATTGAACTTGCATCCCTTCATCCCATTTTAACCATTCAAAATCAAGTGGTTTTTGCCAGCAACGGCAATTTGGTTTTGGCCTATCGGTTAGAACTTCCTGAAATTCATTCACTATCCGAATCAGATTTCGAAAACTTGCATTCCTTATGGTTTCAAACGGTAAAAAATCTTCCCGTTGGAACGGTGATACACAAACAGGATATCTATCTCAAAAACCAATTCGATGCCGCGCACCTGCCTACAGCATCGTTCTTGGAACGAGCGACCCATGATTATTTTGACCAACGGGAATGCATGTCCCATACCTCCTATTTGTTCTTTATCTACAGTAAGAACAAGGCCTTGAACAATCCCACTTTCGTTAATCCATTTAAAAAAGTAGCTACGGGAATCCCTAGCCAGTTGGAAGCCAGCCTCAAACATTTTGTACAACAGGTCAAGGATTCGGTCAATTATCTTAATAACTCCAGGGCAATCGATATAATTCCGTTATCCAATAAAGAATTTAGGGCGTACACAAAATCGTATTTCAATGGATGCAATGTGGATGTGGATACCGATATCCTAATGAACCCAACGGACATTGAAATCGGAGAACACTATTTTGATGTCCTTGCGGTAAATAGCGAACTCTGTTTTGGGGAATCGGTCAGTACAAGCATTCCAAACGATAGGTTTACCTCGGATGCCTTTTCTTTTCATCAGGGGTTTATCGATGGGCTAGGTTTAGCAATGCGTGAGAATCATATTGTAAACCAAATCGTGTATTTGGACGATAGGCAAAAGTGGCGTAAGATTTTAGATCAGCGCAAAGCGGAACTACGAAAGAGTTCCAATTTCGGAACCCAGAATAGTGTGGTGCTGGAAAAAATCAAAGAAATCCAAAACGAAATTCAAAACGACGAACAGTCCAGAGTGATACGTGGACACTTAAATGTGTTGTTCTGGGGTACGGATAAAAATAGGTTGCCTGAAATCGCTACCAAAATAAAATCTGAATTTAAGGAATTGGACATCATCCCCTATTATCCTAAAGGGGAACAACGCAAAAAGTATTTCGTAAATAGTTATCCCTGCTATGCAACCTTATTCGCAGATAGCGACCTTTATGTAACCGATTTGAAACATGCCCTTTGCCTTTGGTTGAATGCTACCAACTATCAAAATGATGACACCGGTATTGTTTTTCAAGACCGCTTGTTCAATATTCCAGTAGTCAAGGATGTTTGGGACGAGAACAAGAAGCGCATAAAGGCAAGGAACTTTGCCATTTTCGCACCCACTGGCGAGGGGAAATCCTTTTTGGCCAATAACATACTGCGACAGTATTTTGAACAGGGCGTTCGACTGGTTATTATTGATTTGGGCGGTTCCTATACCAAATTGGCGCAGCTCTATCCAGACCAATTTGTGGTCATGCGTTACGAACATGGAAAATCTTTGGGTATTAATCCTTTTTATGTTCCGCAGCCAGAATTCGTAGATGCAGAACACTTGGAGGACTTGGCCGTATTCCTTTTTGAGTTGATGGCCTTGGATAGCGAGGCGGATAAACGGGCGTCCGTGGCCCTTAAAAAGGTATTGCGCCAGTTTTACTTAGAAATCAAGACACAGCATTCGTTGCCTATTTTTTACGATTTTATAAGGTCCAATAAAGAGACTTTGTTGCAGAAACTGGACATTCCTTCGGCCTATTTTTCTTTAGAAAGTGCCCTGCACTTGCTCTCCGAATATGTTTCGGACGGTTTGTACAGTTTTTTATTTGCCGATGGCGATGACCATACCTATCGCTTGGAAGATAAACGCTTGTTGATTTTTGAGCTGGATGAAGTAAAGGACAATAAGGAACTGCTTTCCGTGATGTTGAAACTTATAAAAACAGCCATTCAGCGCACCATTTGGAAAAACCGTTCTGAAAAGGGAATCATTTTATTCGACGAGTTTGCCAAACAACTAAAGTTTGCCAACGTCTTGGAAAGCGTAGAATACTACTACCAAGCTATCCGGAAACATAATGGTGCCATCGGCATCATCCTACAAAGTATCAACCAGCTTCCCATCAATGGCACATCGGCAAGTATTTTGGAAAATACCCAAGTTGTTTATAGCCTACACAACGAAAAGGGATATGCTGATTTAAAGGAACGCCTGCACCTCTCCGACCATGACCTGAACCAATTGCACAGCATGCGCAACAACCTGACAGGAGACCGAAAGTACACGGAGCTGTTTCTAAAGATTGGTAATGAAAGTAACGTCTTTCGATTGGAAGTCCCACCGGAAGTTTATGCCGCCTACTTAACGGATGGTGCCGAATCCGGGCAATTACAAAAACTTTTTGATCAGCATGGAAACATGGAAGTTGCCATTCATCATTTTATAAACACCAAACAACAAACCTCATGAGAAAATTCTTAGTCCTACTAACACTAACCCTATTCGGAAGCATTTCTATCGCTGCACAGGGAATGCCAGTATATGATAACACCAATTTTATCAGCATGGCAAAATCATTGGTCGAATCTGCGAAACAGACCGCCGAGCTTCTTAAAACCGTTAAGTTTTTAGAAGAACAAAAGGACAATATAATGAAGGTAAACAATGCCCTACGGGAACTTAAGGCCATGCGGGAACTCACCAGAAACCATCAAATACTCTATCGAACCGTACAAGGTGACCTTAGGGATATATTGAACTCACCTTACATAAGGCAACAGGAAGTGACGCAGGTCTCCAACTCTTTTGAACTGATTATGGCTACAGCCATTGACGATCTTGACTTTATCAATACCATACTCACCAGTGACTATTTAAAAATGTCAGATGCAGAGCGCACCGCCATCCTGACCAAAAAAGAGGAACAATCTAAAGACATGGTAGCAGAAATCACCGGAAAAACGGAACGCTACAAAGATATAATCTCCTTCAGAAGAATGCAGGACCGCATCAATAACCGCGAAATCCAATACTAATGCCGAAGTTGAATATCTTTTTGGGAATAGGTCTAGAGTATGTAGATGCGGTTTTCCAAGTCATTAAGAATAGTGATTTTTCACAATATACCTTAATTGGCATCAAAGGTCTGGCCGTACTTTTCTTTCTTATCAATATCCTCAAAAAATATACAGAGGGTATGGCTAACACGGAGGGTAATACTTGGGGACTTACCCCGACCGAACTTATAAAAAATTTTTTGATTGTTGTGCTGGTCATAATTTCAGACCAGGCCCTTACTTACTTTGATGCCATTTTGGTGTCTATTGAAACACAATATAAGGACACGGCACCAGCGCTCCTCCCCTTGCAGTTACAGGATATTCCTATTGAGGCGGAAGTGGGCGCATTGGATGCCGCCAAAAAAGCAATGGCACTCCTCTATGAGGCATTGGTGACCCCGTTGTTCGGTTTTAGGATATTCGCATTTATTATCAGCCTATTCCTATGGTTGATAGACCTCTTTATCTATCCCTTCTTTCTCGCTGAACGCTATTTCCTGTTAGGTATTCTTCAGGCATTTTTTCCTATGATTGTCAGTCTAGCGGTTTTTGAGAAATTTCGAAGTATGGCTTACGGCTTTTTTAAACTATATGCCGGTGTATATCTTTTAGTGCCGGCGTTCTTTCTCGTCAATGTATTCGTGAACAATCTGTACACTGAAATCAACGATAGCTTTTGGCCTACATTGTTTGGAACGGATTTGGGCAATCGAATTTTCGCTCCGGTAGTAGAACTAGGCTCTATAGGTTTTATCGTTTTTCTAAAATTCAAACTTTACCGTAAAGCATCAAGTTTCACCCTAAGATTATTTAGCTCATGAAGATTACCAATTTGTTCAACAACGCAAAAAATAATTTGTCTTTCTCATATCAAAACATCCATGCCCTTTTTCGTATGAACCGTATCATTGTTTGGAGCGTGGTACTGATGACCTTCGCCAGTAGTAGTTTTTCCGGATGGATGGTTTACCAAATCCATACCGAGAGTTTAGAGAACGCTTTCGCCATAGATACGCAAGGCGAGGTCGTCCCTTTGGTATGGAAAGAAGGGAGTCAACATCTAAATATAGAGGCTCTGGCACATCTAGAACGCTTCCACCAACTGTTTTATGGGATGGACGCCTCAACGTTTGAACTTCATTTGGATAAAGCCTTATGGTGGGGAGACACGTCTGTTGACAATCTGTATCAACAAAAGAGAACGGATGGCACCTACAATCGTCTTTTACAGTTTTCCTTGGTCCAAAAAGTAATCTCGGTAGATTCTAAAATTGAGGTATCGGATAAGTCTATCCCCTTTACAAGCAAAACACAGTTTGAGGTAAAACGCGGTACGGTTACGGACCAATATGAACTCATCACGACAGGAGTACTACTGCCCGTAGAACGACATTTTCCAAATAATCCACATGGTTTATTGATCACCGAATTCTTTGAAAAATCACTTAAAAAATTGGAAGATGAAAGTCGATAAAAAGAAGATATTGTTCTCCTGCGTACTCTTGATAGTCCTCATTTATTTAATTAGTTATACCTATAACCTCATTAATCAGGAAGATGTTGCGCCACAATTAACGCAACCGGAACTTCCGGAATGGCAAGAGACCGAACAAAATTTCGAGAGTAAAAAGGCTGCTTTGGATGCATTTAAGAAGGCAAGCGAAACTACTCCGCCCTCCCTCTACGAAGACCATATGATAGATGACAAAGGCTATTTTAATCCAGATTATATGTTGCAAGAAAAGCATCGCATAATCGACAGCATATACCGGTCGAGCAATTTTCAGCAAAATAAATCCAAACCTTTTGAAGGCGAAGGACTCTATCATCTTAAAGATAAATCGCACCAAAATAATACACAGGAAACACTTAATAACACCAAAAATCCAGCTGAAACAAGTTTGGAACATCAGAAATTCTTTTCCCTAAAACCTAAGTTCAAACACGAGAGAATAGGAAATATCAGGGTCAGGATTGTGGGTAACCAGGTGCTTAAAAAAGACAGTCGCATTCAATTACAACTAGCGCAAGCGGTTAATCTACAAAGCAATAGCTATCCTAAAAATATGTCAGTTTGGGGTACGGTCAGCTTTGGCCCCAACCGCGTTTTCGTAAGCGTTACCCATATCCAGCATCAAGCCATAACACTAGAAGCGGTGGATTTGCAAGACGGCATGAAGGGTGTCTATATTGAAAATTCCTTTCGTTCGGAGGTATCCACAGAAGTAGTAGATGATGTAGTACAAGACATCACTATTCCGGGACTTCCACAAATCGGTGGAATCAAACAAGTATTCCAACGTAACAACCGAAAAGTAAAAGTGACCGTACTGGATGGTTACCAATTAGTATTACAACCTAAAAATCAATAAAATCAAGACACATGAAAAATACAATTATCTATTTCTGCTCACTGATGTCCTTTATTCCTAGCTTTTGTCAAAATCAAATCATTGATACGCTTTTTGCTAATGAGCATCAAATCGTTTCTCTATTTTTTGAGAGTCCGATTGAAAAAGGTATTGTAGGGTCTGGGCATTTTGTATTTACCTACAATCAAGTAATCCCCGAACCTTTGGGACTGTTACAGGCACAAAAAGGAATAGAAAGCAATCTATTGGTACTCACTCAAAATGGAGGTATTTATTCTTTGGTCTTAGCCTACCGGGATAGCCTGGCCGACTTCCATCATTTTATAGACGCTAAAAATAAGCTAGTTCGCAATTCTGCTGTGGTAGAAAAAAATATAGAAAAACAACCATTATCGGTAAATAAATATGACAAACTATGCAAACAACTCTTGCGCAATACCACCCAATTTAATCAGCTTAAAACTACCGGAAACATCCGATTAAAAATGACGAACAGTATCTATCACAATAATGAAGTATATGTAGTCTACGAGATAAAAAACGCATCTGCTATCGATTATCGGATAGGGCAATTACAATTATTGAAGGTGTTGGGCAATACCAAACGTAACGCATCCTATCAAGAAACACCTATTACACCATTACATACCTATCGTA
>Ga0209948_1000231_pt1 | contig 17003 bp, 9 predicted proteins | sample SalPonR2_C_D2_MG_FD_185709 | JGI IMG/M metagenome (GOLD analysis project Ga0209948, IMG submission 185709) | Salt pond soil microbial communities from South San Francisco under conditions of wetland restoration - Salt Pond MetaG R2_C_D2_MG... ... | reverse complement strand
GGCTTTCAACGGGCGGCTGGCGATCCGCGACGGTACATTTCTGCATGCGCCCCTGGGCGCGCGATTGGAAGCCCTGGCGCTGACGCTGGAAGCCGACGACCGCGGTGGCAGGATCGACGGCAGTTTTGTCGCCGGCGAGGGCCGCGCCGAGCTGCGCGGCGATCTGGATCTGGATGCGCCCGGCGGCTGGCGCGGCAATCTTGCGCTGGACGGCGACGATCTGCAGTTGTTCGACGTCGACTGGCTGCAACTCACGGCGTCGCCGGACATAACGCTGGGCTTCCAGGCCGAACTGCTGGAAATCAACGGCGGCATCGACATCGATCGTGCCCGCCTTGGACTGCCGCCGGGCAGCGAACAGCGCGTGGAAGTCTCTTCCGACGTGGTCGTCGAGGGCCGGACCGACGAAGGCGAAGGGGAAGAGGCGCTGCCGCGACGCGACATCGTCGGCGACGTACGCATCGGCCTGAGCGACGACGTTCGGTTTGCCGCGGCCGGGCTGGAAACCAATGTGGCCGGCGAGTTGAATCTGGAATGGGAGCCGCAGCGCACCATGCCCGCGGCACGCGGTACGCTTGAGCTGGTCGACGGTTCCTATCGCGCCTACGGCCAGAATCTCGAGGTCACCGAGGGCGACGTTCTGTTTACCGGCAATCCGGTCGACAATCCGGTGCTGGAAATCGAGGCCGTGCGCGACATCTTCGGCGACCCTGAAGTGGAAGAAGCCGGGGTGCGGATTCGCGGCCCGGCCCGGGATCCGGAAATACTGTTGTTCACGGCGCCGCCGACCAGCCGCGAAAAGGCGCTGGCCTATATCCTGACCGGTGCCGATTTCGACCATGCCGGCGGTCAGGGTGCGTTCAGTGTCGGATTCTGGGTGCTTCCGAGCGTGTTCGTCAGCTACGGGCTCGGACTTTTCGACACCGGTAACGTGCTGGCCGCGCGCTGGGAGCTATCACGCCGCTGGGGTCTGCGTGCGACCTCGGGCGAGCGCGACACAGGCGCCGACGTGAGCTTTATCGTAGAACGGTGATTTGCAACGACGAACCTTGGGTGATTCACCGGATTCCGATCACCCCATTCATCTCGCCGGGTGTCCGGCACGCATCCGGCTTGCGCGACTGAGCGGATTCCGCCTGGAAAGCATTCCCGCCATCGACGGCGTCAGGGCATGGACTCTTCCGGGGCGGGGATATCCCGTTTCTGCGCCGGCCTTGCAAAGCGTTCGCGCCATCCCTGGATCATGACGTAGAAGGCAGGCGTCATCAATGTCACAAGGAGCATTGCGGCCGCCATGCCGTAAAGCACGGTGACGCCAAGGCTGATGCGGCTCGCGGCGCCGGCCCCGGTGGCCAGAACCAGCGGCGTCACCCCGAGCATGAACGACAGCCCGGTCATGAGGACCGCCCGAAAACGCTGCACGGCGGCTTCGGCGGCAGCTTCCACAACAGTTCTGCCTTCGCGGCGAAGCTGCACGGCAAATTCGACGATCAGGATGGCTGTCTTTGCCGCCATGGCAACCAGCAGGACCAGGCCGATCTGCGCATAGATATCCACCGGCTGCCCGGTGAAGCGAAAGGCGATGAACGAGCCGAGAAAAGCGAGCGGGACCGAAAGCATCACGGCCACCGGCAGGGTCCAGCTTTCATACAGGGCGACCAGGAACAGATAAACGGTGACGATGGCCAGGGCGAACAACACTGCGATCAGGTTGCCCGCCTCCAGTTCCTGCAGGGTCTGGCCGGCCCAGGCGAACGAATAATTGTCCGGCAGGTCGGCGAGCAGTTCTTCCATTGCCGCCACGCTCTCGATGGTCGACACGCCGGCGGCCGGCTCACCATTGATCGTGACGCTCCGATACAGGTTGAACCCTTCCAACTGTGTTGGCCCCTGCGCCGGCTCCAGGCTCGCGATGCCGGCAATCGGCACCATTTCGCCGCCGCTGTTGCGAACCTGGAAATGACGCAGATCCTCGGGGCGCGAGCGGTACTGACTTTCGGCCCCGAGCATGACCCGGTAAGTTCGGCCGAACTGACTGAAATCATTGACGTACATGCCGCCGAGCTGGGCTTGCAGCGTGACGAAGACGTCGCCGAAATTGACTCCGAGAATCTTGGCTTTGTCGCGATCCACGTCCAGGTCATACATCGGAACGTTGGCGCGCAAGTTGTGTCGCACCCGCATCAGTTCTTCGCGCTGGTTGGCCTGGAGCACCAGGTTGTCCGCCACCGTCGCCAGTTCCTGCGGCGACACGCCGGCCGAATCCAGAAGCCTGAGATCGAACCCGGCCGTGACCCCCAGACCGGGGATGGCCGGTACGTTGAACACCATGATCCGCGCGCCGGCGACCGCCCAGAGGCGCGCATTGAGCCGGTCCAGGATCGCGGACGGCTGCAGTTCGGCCGTTTGCCGCTCCGACCATTCTTTCAGGACCACCACGCCAAAACCCATGTTGGAGCCGCTGCCGTTGATCAACGAGAAACCGCTGACACCGATGAAGTCGCTGACCGCCGGATCCTGGAGCACGTCGTCGGTCACCTGCTGCATGATGTCGGCCGTCCGGTTCCCGGACGCCGCATCCGGGAGCTGGACATCGACGAACAGGAAGCCCTGGTCCTCCTCGGGCACGAAGCCGGTCGGCGTCGTCGCGGCCAGATACAGCAGCGCGCCGGTCAGGACCAGAAATATGCCGGCGACCGCGATGGGTCGCTTGAGCATCCGTTCGATCAGCCAGCGGTAACCCAGGGTAAGCCGCTGAAGAAACGCCTCGACCGGCCGCAGCCAGCGCATCGGGGTCGCGCCGCCTCGCAGCAGCACCGAGCTCAGCGCGGGCGAAAGCGTCAGGGCGTTGATCATGGAAATCACTACCGCAAAGCAGATCGTCACGGCGAACTGACGGAACAGCTCGCCAGTAATCCCCGGCAGGAAGGCCACGGGTACGAAGACGGCCAGCAATACCAGGGTGGTAGAGACGATCGGTGCCGTGATTTCACGCATGGCCCGGCTGACTGCCTCGCGAACCTCAAGACCTTTCTCGTGTATCAACCGATCGACGTTCTCGATGACCACGATGGCGTCGTCGACGACGATGCCGATGGCCAGCACCAGTCCGAACAGCGTGATCAGGTTGACCGAGTAACCCATGACTGCCATGAATGCGAAGGTGCCGATCAGGGAAACCGGGATCGCGATGGCCGGAATCAGCGTGGCGCGCAGGCTCTGCAGAAACAGGAACACCACCAGCACGACCAGCGCGACGGCCTCGAACAGCGTCTTGACCACCTCGCGAATGGATTCATCGATGAAGCGCGTGCTGTCGAACAGGATGGCGTAGTCCAATCCTTCCGGGAAAGCGGCCGCCAGCCGCGTCATTTCACTGCGCACGCGCTCGGCCACGTCAAGCGCGTTGGCGTCGGGCAGCTGGTAGATCACCAGGAATGCAGTATCGCGCCCGTTGAGCTGAGCGGTAGCGGCATAGGACCGCGCGCCGAGTTCGATCCGGGCCACGTCGCGCAGGCGGACCACACGCCCTTCGGCCCCCGTGCGCACGACCGTCCGGCCGAATTCTCCGGCTTCGCTCAGCCGGCCTTCGCTGCGGACATTGAAAGTGAAGATCTGGTCCGGCGCGGCCGGTTCCTGGCCGAGCGTTCCGGCCGCCACGATCTGGTTCTGCTCGCGTATGGCGGCGTTGACGTCGGCCACCGTCAGGCCGAGCCGGTTCATGCGCTCCGGATCCAGCCAGATGCGCATCGCGTATTCGCTGGTCCCGAGCACCTGGGCTTCGGCCACGCCGGGGACGCGGGCGAGGTTCTCGAGCAGGCTGGTGTTGGCGTAGTTGCTGAGAAAGAGTCCGTCGAGCTCCGGCCTGTCGGACACCAGGTTGATGCCCATCAGCATGTTGCCGGCCTGCTTGCGCACCACCACCCCTTCGCGCCGGACTTCCTCGGGCAACTGGCTCTCGGCCAGCTTGACGCGGTTCTGGACGTTGACCTGAGCCATGTCGGCGTCGGTTCCGGTGGCGAACGTAACGGTGATCGTGGCCGAGCCGTCGCTGCTGGTCGAGGATTCGATGTAGATCATCCCCTCGACGCCGTTCAGGCGTTGTTCGATGGGGCGAACCACGGCTTCGGCCACGGCGTCGGCGCTGGCGCCGGGGTAAATCGTGCGCACCTGGACCTGTGGCGGCGCGAGATCGGGATACATGTTGACCGGCAAGCCCTGCAGCGCCAGCAGTCCGGCCAGCGTGATCAGGATCGAAAGAACGAAAGCGAACTTCGGCCGTTGCAGGAAGAACTCGCTCACGGCTGGATCAGATCGCTCGGCGCCAGCAGCCCCGTCACCGGGTCGCGCGCGTAGCGCGTGATCTCAACCGGTACGCCGGGACGAATCTTCTGCAGGCCCTCGACGACGACGAGGTCGCCCGCTTCCAAACCGCTTTCGACCTGCCAGGCCGCACCTTGTCGCGGGCCAAGCGCGACCTGGCGCTCACTGACAGTCCGGTCGGGGCCCACGAGCATGATGTAGGGGCCGAGCTGATTGCGCTGGACAGCCTGTTCGGGCAGCAACAGCCCGGATGCGGACTGCTTGCTCTCGAACACGAGGGTCACGAACAGACCGGGAACCAGGGTCTCGTCGGGGTTTGCAAAAAGTGCCGTGGCATCTACGGTGCCGGTGCTTTCGTTGACGGCGATATCGACGAAATCCATGCTGCCCGGTGCCGGATGGCGCTGTCCATCCTCGAGCAGCAGGTGAACGTCGAAAGGGGACGTTTCCAGCCACTGGCTCCGCATGCGCGTCAGATCGGCGAACTCGCGGTCGGTCAGCTGGAACTCGGCCCGGATGGGATCGAGAGCGATGATTTCGACCAGCGGCCCCGTTCCGGGACCGACGAGGTTGCCCACCGTGACATCGGTATTCCCGACGCGTCCGCCGATGGGGGCCCTGATCACCGTGTAGTCCAGGTCGAGACGGCTCTGCCTGAGGGCCGCCTCGGCGTCGACGAATGCCGATTCCGCTTGCTCGGCTTCATTTCGCAAACGATCCAGATCCGCTGCGGACAGGAAGCCGCGTTCGCCGATTTCCAGGCCCCGCTCGAGATTGCGCCGCGCCAGTTCAAGGGCGCTGCGGCGGGAGGACACCAGCGCTTCGGCGCGCCGGACCTGCTCGCGGTAGGTGTCGTCTTCGAGACGAAAGAGCACATCATTGGCGTCCACGCGCCCGCCGCGTTCGACCAAGACCTCGGTCACTTCGCCTTCAACCCGTGCCCGGACCTGGACCGACTCGACGGCGCGGGTGCGGGCGCTGAAGCGCCATTGCTGCTTGACGCCGACCGGCGTGAGTTCATAGACGCCGACGCCAACCACAGGAGGCGATGCCGGCTCTTGCTCGGAGCCGCATCCGACCAGAAGCAGGGAAACTAAAGGCAGCGACAGGAAGGCGGCTTTCATGAGCAAAAACATTCCGGAAGGCGCGGATCGGTCAGCAGGCGGTCAACTGATTGACGACCAATCAGAAGCGCGACCGGGTATCCCTGTGCCTTGCCGGCATGGCTGAACTCTGAAGGCGGGTTGGAACGGGACTGGATGACGATAGCCGGATTTACGCGGATATTCATAAATTGCGATTCGCTCGGAACGTACGTCCATATTACGGTCATCCGGGATAAACATCCAGTCCGGGAAGCAGGATGCCCCGGCAGATGTAAGTTTTCTTTGCATTTATTTACTGTATGAAGGCGCTTGCAGTGGCTATCCTGTGGGAAATCATGCGCGCTTGGAATCGGGAGGAATGTGCGGCGCCTCCCAGCAGTCGAAGGCTTCAAGATGGTCATGCCGCAACAGGCACCCTTCGCTGGAGCCGAATAATCTCGTCGATTACCATCACCACAGGCACTCACCACAAGCAGACAGGCGTCAAATGCCCGAATCAGCTCTAGCGAGGAATGAAAATGAAAAATCTACTGAAAAGCCTTGTGATACTGACGCTCATGGGCTGCCAAACGACAGCTGTTGAATCCGAGATGGCCGAGGTCAACGGACAAGCCCTGTATTTGGAACGCATCGCTGCGCCCCCGAATGCGCGGCTGGAAGTGGTTCTCGAAGACATCAGCAAGGCGGGGGCGCCTGCCGAGCGTATTGGCGAGATGATCGTGGAACCGGCCGGCCAACCGCCCTACGAGTTCCGGATCGAATACGATCCTGCGCAGATCGACCCGCGCCATACCTACAGCGTTTCGGCCCGCTTGTACGACGGGGCGGAATTGCTGTTCGTCACCGACAAGGTCCATCAGGTCATCACGAGGGGATTTCCGTCGACGGTGACCCTGCGAATGCGCGAGGTCGAACGACCCACGCCTCACCCGCTGGGCGAGCTCCCGGCCAACTTCGCCGGAATACTCCCGTGTGCCGACTGCCCCGGGATCGAGACCCGCCTCGACCTATTGCCCGATAACGTATTCCTGCTGCGCGAGAATTATCTGGATCGCGACGGCGGTCCCTTTTATGACATCGGCCGGTATCTGATTTCGTCGGGCCATGAGCAACTTGTACTTTACGGCGGACGCGAAGCACCGCTGCGGTATGCCATATCGGACCCGGACAGCCTGAGGTTGCTCGACCGCGATGGCGGGCACATCGAATCCGAGCTCCCCTACAGCCTTTCAAGAAAGTCGGGTCTTCCGTTGCTGGAGCCGCGCCTGCTGCTAGGGGGTCAGTACCGCTATATGGCCGACGCGGGACGTTTCCGGGAGTGTCGGACCGGGCTGGATATGCCGGTGGCCGCCGTGGGCGACAACCGCGCACTCGAAGAAGCCTACATCGCGGCGCGGGAAGAACCCGGTCAGGCTCTAAGGGTAAGTCTCGAGGGCCGGATTGCGCAGCGTCTGCCGCTGGAAGGCACGGATCCAGTGCCGACGCTCTTGCCTGAACGGTTCATCGGTGTCTGGCCCGGTCTCGACTGTCCCAAGCCGGTGAGCGCCGCGACACTGGAAAACACCTACTGGCGGCTGGTGTTGCTGGATGGTTCAGGCATCGAGCGGTTCGATAACCAGCGCGAGCCGCATCTGATCTTCCGTGAATCGGGTGAACTGGCGGGGTCGGACGGCTGCAACCGTCTGATCGGACAATACCGGGCCAGCGGTCGCTCCATCGAGTTTTCTCGCCTCGCTGCGACCCGCATGATGTGCGCCCAGGGCATGGAGCAGGCGCAAGACTTCCGCGATGCGCTGGCACTCGGGCGCCATTTCATAATTATCGGCCACCAGCTGGAAGTGCTGGACGCGGACGAGAACCTCTTGATGCGTCTTGAAGCCGTGGCGCTGGACTGAAGCCACGCTATCGAGGCCGCTGGACGACGCATGACTCAATCAAGCCTGCGGTTCGGAAAACGCAAGTATGCAAATCTCACCAAGGTATACAAAAGATGCTGAACAAAGCCAATTTCATTTTTTCCATTCTGGCAATACTGCTGCTCACCGCCTGTGCGAGTGGACCGCAGATCCAGACGATGCAGGCACCGGATGCAGACTTCTCGGAATACGAGACCTTCACCTTCGTGGATCCTCTGGGAAGCGACAAGGCCGGATACGCGTCGCTGATTTCCCGGCAGCTGAAATTTTCGATTCGGCGCGAGCTGGAGTTGATGGGATTCACTTACACGGAAGACCCGGCTCAGGCGGACATGCTGGTCAACGCCCACACCCATCTCGACGAAAAGATTCGCGCCCGTGAGGTTGCCGATCCGCTCATGGGGCCGACCTATTGGGATTACCGCTATGGGTTCTACACCGCCTGGCCCAGTTATTCGACGCGCACCGAAGTCACGCAATATTCCGTCGGCACCTTGACCGTCGATCTTATCGATGCTTTGGAACGCGTCATGATCTGGGAAGGCACGGCGCGCAACGAAATCACCGAAAAGACGCGCCGCGATGCCGCGGCGGCAATCGACGGAGCGGTTGCGAAAATCTTCGCGCAGTTCCCATGATCTCGGGAAGCGCTGCTTCCGAAATTTCTCCAGACCCCTCGAATCGGCTTGTGTCGGGGGGAAAGTCATGATGCCTCCCGCAAGCGAGTCCAAGCGTTTCGTGCCGAATCGCGTTTTCGTCGTATCGTTGATCCTGGTCGCCGCCTTCGGCGGTTGGGGGCTCATCGATCCCGACGGCATGAGCGGCACCTCGCTGGGCTTCACCACATTCATGCTCACCAGCATCGGCTGGTACTGGCTTCTGATCAGCACCGGGTTCCTGATCCTGGCGGCATTCCTGGCGCTGGGACCCTATGGACGTGTCAAGCTCGGCGCCGACGATGAAGAGCCCGAGTTCTCGACGATATCGTGGATCGCGATGCTTTTCGCCGGCGGCATGGGCGCCGGCCTGATCTTCTGGGGTGTCGCGGAACCGCTTTATCACTTCCGCGATCCGCCAGGCATGCCGGGCGAGACCGCCGAGGCGGCCCGCGCCGCGTTCATGCTGACCAACCTGCACTGGGGCCTGCACGCGTGGTCGATCTACGGCGTCTGCGCGATGGTGATCGCCTATTTCACTTTTCGCAAGAAGAAAAAGCCGCTGATTTCGACGCCGATCGAATCGCTTTTCCCGGGCGTCGCCGGCCAGCGCCTGGGCCAGGTCGCAAACGTTCTCGGCGTGTTCGCCGTCGTATTCGGCCTTGCCGGGTCGCTGACCATGGGCACCTTGCAGATTCGGGCCGGCCTCGGCGAACTGCTCGGCACGCCCCTGAACTTCGGCATGTCGCTGCTGGTCATGCTCACGATGTACGCCACCTACATGACTTCGACCTCGGTCGGCGTCGATCGCGGCATCAAGCTGTTGTCCAATATCAACATGGCGGTTGCGGTACTCATGGTTATCTATATCGCGGTGCTCGGGCCGACGGCATTCATTTTCGAGACGCTTGTGGATTCGATCGGCAACTACATGACCCAGCTACCGGGAATGGCGTTTCACTTGCTGCCGTTCGAGGGACTGCAGGAATGGACAGCCAGCTGGACGCTCACCTACATGATCTGGTGGCTGGCCTGGGGACCTTTCGTCGGAATCTTCATCGCCCGCATCAGCCGCGGGCGGACCATTCGCGAGTTCTGCGCCGGCGTCATCATCGTGCCCACCTTGTTCTCGCTGTTCTGGTTCGCCGTACTGGGCGGGGCCGGGGTCTTCATCGAGCTGTTCGGGGGCGGCGGCATCGCCGAACTGGTGTCGCAGGACGTCAGCCGCGCCTTCTTCGTCTTTCTCGACTTTTTCCCGCTCGGCCAGATGCTGGGCTTCGTGGCGCTGTTCCTGATCTTCATTTTTCTGGTGACCTCCGCCGATTCGGGCAGCTTCGTGCTCTCGATGATGACCAGCGAAGGCCAGCTGAATCCGCCGCTGCCTTACAAGCTGGTCTGGGGCACCCTGGTCGCTGTGCTGACCGTGGCCACCCTTTTCAGCGGCTCGGTCGAGGTCGCCAAGGCCATGGCGGTCACCGGCGCAATTCCATTTTCGGTGGTGCTGTTGCTGCAGGTGGTGGGCTTCATGAGGGCAATTCGCGCCGAGCGTTCCACCGCCGCCGTGGACACCGATGCCGGCGCAGCCGCAGGCTTGATGCAGAAAAAAGGAGCGTCGTCGTGATCATGAGCCGCAGCATCCTGTCCGCCATGGTCCTGGCTTTACTTCTTGCCGGGTGCGATCTCGATCCAGAGCCCGTGCAGGTCGGCGGCAAGCAATCCCCGGAAGACCGGATCGTCGCCGAACTCATCGCCGAACTGGCCGACGCCGAAGGCATTCCGATCCAGCGGCGGATCGGACTCGGCGGCAGCCGGCTCACGATGGAGGCTCTGAAGCGCGGCGAGATCGATCTTTATCCCGAGTACACGGGATCGGGGCTGGCGCTGCTGGGGCTGGCGCAGCCACCCGATGCCGATCCTGATTCCGCGATCGAGCTGCTGCGCAAGCGCTATTCGCCACTGGGGCTGTCATGGAGCGAACCGCTGGGCTTCGAAAACAGTCCCGGCCTCGCGATGCTGCGCGAGCGCGCACGTGCTTTGGGTATTCGCAGCTATTCCGACCTCGCGCCACAAGCCGATCGGCTGGGGATCGGGGTCGACAGCGAATTCCGGGAACGTCCGGTCGACGGGCTGGGCCCGCTCGGCCGGCGCTACGGGATGAATTTTCAGCGGATTGTCGAGGTGCCAACCCGCGACCGAAGCCAGCTCTACGAGCAGCTGATGGACGGCGAGATCGACGTTGCGCTGATTCATTCGGCCGATCCCCAGATCGAAATCTTCGATCTCCAGCTGCTCGCCGACGACCGCGAATTCTTTCCACGCCACGACGCCGCCATCGTGTATCGCCAGGCCGCGCTGGAGCGCTACCCGGCGCTGGAAGGCATTCTCGCGAAACTGGAGGGCGCAATCGGCGATGCCCAGATCCAGGAGCTGAGCCGACAGGTGTCGGTGCGCGGCGAGGATCCCAGAGAGGTGGTCCGGCGCGAGTTGATTCGCCTGGGCCTGATCGACGGTGAACTCGGCGAGAAGGACCGGCAAGCCCTGAGCCTCGCGGTTTCCCTTTCCGCGAACGCCGACGGCGAGGCCGGAGCGGTATTGCGTCAGCTGCGCAGGTCATTCCCCACCAGCAACGTCAATCTGGTGCGTTCGCCGGACCCGCTCGGTGCCGTCGCCGATGCGAGCGTGCGGCTTGCGCTGGTAAGCGCCCCGGCTTTCTTTGCGCCCGGTGCGGTGGATCCGGCCAGCGGCCAGCCGCCGTTGCGCGAGGGCTTCGAGGCCGTCGCCCTGGTCGGCACGAGCTTTCTGCATGTCTTTGCGCTGGATCCGGATGTCGAACGCCTTGCCGAGGCGGCCACGATCGCGACCGGTCCGGTGGGGTCGAGTGGCTTTCGGGCGGCGGAATCGCTCATCGATGGCCTGGGCCTGTCCGCCGAGCTTATCCCGGTGAGCGGTGATACGCCCGATGCACTGGCCGACGCGCTGATCGAAAGCGGTGCCGATATCGCGATCCTGATGCAGCCCCTCGGCAACTCGACGGCCCTGGCGCTGCTGCAGCGCGGCCTGCCGCTGAGGGAGGTGGACAACTGGGTCCAGCGCAACAACCGCATCGTCTTTCCCTACCTGCAGCCGGCACGGCTTGTGCCATCGGACTATGAGCGATTTATCACCGGTCGGCGCGGGAGTTCGGGGATGAGCGGCTTCAGCGGGCCCATCGAGACCCTCGCAACGCAACTCGTGCTGGCCGGTCCCGCCCCACCCGAAGACGTTCGGCTCTCCACGCAGGGCCCTGGTGCAAGTTTCATCCCTCGGGCCCTCCCGTTGACAGACCAGGTGGTCGAGCGCATCAATTCGGCCACCGGAAAATCCGAGGCGATCTATCCGGTTCTGCCGCAGGCACGCGTGCTGGCGCCACGGCTGCCGCAGCCGCCCGAATCGCTGAACCCCTCACCGGCGGCGTCTATACTGTCCGTGCTGGCGATCGCGTTGCTGGTCTGGATCGCATGGCTGATGCTCCGGCCGGCGCGTGAAGCTTGAGCCAAAGGATTCGGTAAAAGTGTTGAGCTACACATCGACAGGTAAAAATCAAGCATGAGCGGATTTTTCAGACTGGCAGGCTTGTTGTTGTTCGTTTCATCGGTTGAGGTTCACGCCCAGACCGACAATCCTCATTTCGGCGATACGGTCACTTTTTCGACCGGGGTCCTCTTGCACAAGGCCAATGCGGCCTTCGGGGCGACCCTGGATGACAACCCGGTCGTCGATCTGAGGCTGCCGGACCTGGGCGTCGGTGACGATAAAACAGTTTTCTGGACCGAGCTGTCATGGAAAATGAACCGGCGCTGGCAATGGGACCTCACGTACAGCTCATTTGCGGGAAACGGATTCATCGAGGCTCGGAGAAGCGGTAATTTCGGCGAGATCGAATTCGATGCCGGCGCATCCCTGGACTCCAGCCTTGATGTCGATGTCTTCATCACGGACATCACCTACAGCCTCATCGACACGGACCGTGGCCGATTGGGCATGGGGGCCGGCTTTCATGTCACCCGCATCGATTTCGGTCTGCTTGCAACCATTGATGTGATGACGGAGGACGGAGGATTCGAGCAGGTAGCGCGGTCCCAGACGATGGATGTGCTGGCGCCGCTGCCGACGTTGTCGATGACCGGTGGTTACCGGCTCCTCGACAATGTCTATCTCTCCGCCGATCTGGGCTACCTGTCGCTGAATGTCGACAAATACGACGGCGGCATATTCTCGGCGCGCACACGAGTTGAGTGGCGTCCCTGGCGGCGCATCGGAATCGGCGCAGGTTATCAGTTCATCGACCTCGATCTGGACATCGACCAGGGCCGTATCGATGAGCGTTACAGCCTGGAGCTGACGGGTCCGACACTGTTCCTGACATACGGCTTCTGACACGCAGCTCGCTCCAGCGGTGACAAGAACCAAAGAATCTTCCTGACCCGCATTTGGCCGGAGTTTAAGACAATTCTCGAATCGGCTTCGATAGGGGTCGCCGGCCGGCTCCAGAATCAGTGGCCGAACAACACAACGAGGCAAAAATTACTATGCAACAGCTCAGATCCCTCGACTTGTCGCGCGACGGCCATGGCCCGTTCGCTCGCGCGGCAAAAGGCTTGATGCTGACGCTCGTTCTCTGGACATTCTGGCACAACGAAATCGCCTGGGCGCAGGACGACCGGCTGGCGGCGATCGAAGCCAAGCGCGAGCAGATCGAACAGGTCATGAACGGGTTGGAAAGCACGCCCGAACGACGCCGCGACGGGCTGCTTTTTCGCGCCGACGATCTGGCGCGGGAGCTCGGTGCACTGATGCTCGCTTACCCGGTCGCTAATGTTCCGCCGATCGGCGCTGCCGCTGGAGCAGGCGGCGACTCCAGGAAAGGCTTTCCCGCGCACCTGCAATGGTTCCAGAATTTCCTTATCGAGCGATACGAGAACCTTCAGGCGCGCATTCGGCAGGAGCAGGCGCGCTTCGACGAGTTCGACGAAAGCTCCGAGGCTGCGATTGCTCGCGCTTTTCAGCAGGACCTTCGAGCAGTGGTGGCGTCCCACACCGGCCAGTTGATCAATCTGCTCGAGCTCGGGGAAAGAATCGGCCGGGTGGATGAGGATCTGCGTGCGCGAATCTGGCAAACCATGTCGCTGGCTGCCGAAGGTACGAGCGGGCAGATTCTACTTGACGCGATGACCCTGAATGAATTGCGCAACATGATACGGGCCGATCCCGCCAATGCCGCGCTCGCCAAGGCCGAACGCGCGGTCGAGCGCAAGCAGGTCCGCAACATCGCTAGGCTGGAGCAGCTTGTCGGCTTGATGGACACCGTCGGGATCAATGCAGGCAGCTACCGCGCGTTGTTGTTGAGCCAGCGTGGCTCGATCGGGGTCGACATCCTGGACCGTGAGGTCTTCATGAGCCTGCTCGGAAGCCGCATCGAAAGCGCCAAGGACAGCCTGCTAACGCAGGGCCCGAACGTCATATTCAAGACGATCGTATTTCTTTCGATTGTGCTGGCCGCCTGGCTGCTGGCGAAGTTCGTGCGCGGCATCGTTGCCGCGCTCCTCCATCGGCAATCGGTCCAGCTTCATCAGCTGATGGAAGCCATGCTCATCTCGCTGTCCTTCGGTATCGTATTCGCGATCGGGCTGGTCGTGGCGCTGTCGACGATCGGCATCTCCTTGGTGCCGATGCTGGCCGGTCTGGGCGTCGCGGGCATCGTCGTCGGTTTCGCGCTTCAGGACACGCTCGGCAACTTTGCATCCGGCTGGATGATCCTGATCTATCGCCCGTACGATGTCGACGACCACGTGATCGCCGGCGGGGTCGAAGGCACGGTCAAGCGAATGAACCTGGTATCGACCACGATCGCGACTTTCGACAACCAGCGCCTGGTCATTCCGAACAGCAAGATCTGGGGCGACGTGATCACCAACCTCACGGCCAATCGCATCCGGCGCCTGACCATCCCGATCAGCATCGCCTACGGCGAGGATCTCGATCGGGCCGAGGCGGTCCTTCGCGACGAGATCGCCGCGCATGAAGGGATCCTGCGCAAACCGGAACCGAACGTGTTCGTCGACGCCATGGAACAGTCCGACATCCTCATGGTGACCCATGCCTGGGTCCGCACGGCGGATTACTGGACGCTGCTGCGCTCGCTTACCAAGCGGCTCAAGCAACGCCTGGACGAAGAAGACATCGAAATTCCTTTCCCGCAGCAAGACATCTACATTCGTGCACTGCCGGGCTCGGCCACTGAAAAGCAACCGCTCAAGAAACCGGAACCCGAACCCGAACCCGAACCCGAAAAATCCTGAATGTGTTACCGCACGGCCACTACGCGACGACGGACGGATGCTGCGCAGGCCGATCCACTCGAGGAGTCATTCCCGCATTTCGAGATCGGGACGCAGCATCGATTGGCGCAGGCGCTGCGGATAGTCCGGCGGAATGAACCAGAGAAACGGCAGATTCGACTGCACCAGGCCGCGGTCCTCGGGCCGCAGGTCACTGCGCACCGCAAGCAACACGTCATTACTGGCCCAGGGATGATCGAGCCAGTAGCGGTGGCCGGAAATATCGAAACCCCGTTCCTGGGCGCCCATTGAAACATCGATGACTTCGAGAGAATCGGCTTCCATCAACTGCTGGAGTTGTTCGGGGCTCAGCTCGCCCCGACGGTCGCCAAGTCGATAACCGCCCCCCATGAAGCGTCGGGCAAGTTTGAGCGCACCGTCGTTGTCGGTCACGGTCACGATCAGCCGGTCGGAAACGCGTTCGAGCACATCCAGGTGATCGAGGAATTCCGCTCTGGGCACATCGGAGGCGGCATAGTAAACCGTGCCGATACGAAACCGGCGGGTCCATTCGGCGCTGGACAATTCCGGGTGGCGCTCGGACAGCGTGGTCAGGGCACGCGTCACGAGGCGCCCACCGGCACTCCAGGATACGATGTTGATCTTTTTCGCATCGCTGTGCCGGGCCAGCATCTCCAGCAGATCGGTCAGTGATTCGGCGGAGCGGTAGGCGCGGGCAACGTCCCTGCCGGTGCCGTAGGCCAGGATGTTCTGGCGGCTGGGCCAGGCGAACGCCATTGCGGTCATGTCGCGGCGCATGAAGTGATCCATCTCAGCGGCGAATGCCGTGGCGTTGTAGAAGTCGACCTTGGCGCCGTGCACATAGATCAGCAGCTCATCGTCGTATGCCTTGGCGATCGAATTGTTGAGCATGGAGAAAAAAACGCTCAGGGCCTCCGGGTCCGGCGTTTCCCCGATCCGCCAACGGCCGGTTTCGACAATGCCGGCGATGGACAGCGGTATTTCGTCTTCGGCTCGATCGGCAACCGACGACAGCTCACGCAGATCTTCCCACTCGAGGTCCTCGGTGCCGAAGCCGATCAAGGCAGCCCCGAGGCGCACCATCTCACCCTTTCGATTGTCGTACTCGATCCGCTGCCAGCCCTGGCTGCGTTCACGGGTGGTCGCGTAGTAAACCATGCGCGGCGCCCAGCGCTCGCCCACCGGAACCGCATCCAGCGGGCCAATACCCAGCTCGGTGTAGACCACCGGCGTGGGCATCAACGACACGTTGGGGCTGGTGCCGCACCCGGTCATCAGAAACAGGGTCAGCAGCAATGAAAACCAGACACGAAGTTGCCGCATTGCGATCAATCTCCCTGAAGTCGTGCTCATCATGCATTCACCAGCGCCGATTCGTCAATTACGGGACACGCCAGGAGCGCGGGCGCCATCAGCCGCTTCCAGGGCAGGAAGCACTTCCTGATCGGCGATCATTCGGTAGGCAATATAATATTTGAAGATGTTTGAGACGTACTGCACCGTTTCCCGGCCGATCTTTTCGGCGACGACTCGCTCGACGTTGTTGAACCATCGGTTGGGGTCGAGACCGCGCTCGCCGGCCACTTTTCGCAGGCTGCGAATCCGGCCCGGCCCGCCGTTGTATGCGGCGAACGCGAACAGCAGGCGATTGGTCGAGTCTATTTCGGGCGCGCTGAAGAAATTGTCGATCAGGTAGCGAACATATTTGGCGCCGGCAAACACATTGCTTTCGAGGTCGGTAACGTCGTCGATCCCCATGTCGGCGGCGGTTGCCGGCAACAGTTGCATCACACCTATCGCTCCGGCCGGGCTGACGACGCTGTGATCCAGGCGCGATTCCTGATAGCCCTGGGCCGCGATCATCAGCCAGTCGAGTTCGTTCGCGCCGGCATATTTCCGGAACAGCTGCGAAAGGTCGAAAAAGCGCCGGCGCGCTGCGCTTTCGGTCGCACCCGTGACGAAACGGGTATTGCGGTAATACCGGTCGAACAGGATGTTGCCCAGTAGCGTACCCTTGCGCACGGTGTCGAGATGCTCGTTGAGCAACTGCCTGAATTCATCGGCATCCCGGCGAACGGCAAATGCGATCTCGTTGCCCTCGCTCAGTGCGACGTCGTCATAGATCCGGATCCGGGGCAGCACCTGCGTCCAGAAACGCGCAATGTAGTTGTCCGCGATGGTGTAGTCAACGAGACCTGCATTGACCATTTCCAGAATGTCTTCGGTCTCGAAATGATCGGGCGCCGGTTCGACCTTGACGTGCGGCATACCGCTTGATTCGAGCTTCCGGTTGAGAGCTTCCAAGTGCTCGAAGTAACTGCTTTGCGGATTCACCAGGACGGTTTTCCCGCTCAGATCGAAAAGCCGGTCCGGCGAGAGCGATTCCGAGTGGCCCACGACCACTTCCCTGACGTTGCGGCCCAGTGGACGGGTGAAGGCCAGCTTTTTCTGTCTTTGCGACGTGATCGTCAGGTTCGCCGCCGCAACATCGCCGCGGCCGGCGATCAGGGCCGGCAGCAGCTGGTCGCGCGTCGTGGGCAGGAACACCACGCTCACCCCCATCCCATTGCGCGACGTACCCTTGTTCAGCACATCTTCGAACTCGTGCATGATCTCGTAGACGATGCCGCGCTGGTCCGGACC
>Ga0209948_1000227_pt1 | contig 17145 bp, 17 predicted proteins | sample SalPonR2_C_D2_MG_FD_185709 | JGI IMG/M metagenome (GOLD analysis project Ga0209948, IMG submission 185709) | Salt pond soil microbial communities from South San Francisco under conditions of wetland restoration - Salt Pond MetaG R2_C_D2_MG... ... | reverse complement strand
GGGCGAGTCGCCCCTGGGACGGGTCCCGGCGATGGGCCGGGCCTCGATGACGTGTCCGTGAACCGACACCAGCCGCTCCGGGGAAGAGGACAGCAACGTACCACCGGGAAGCCGGGCCAACCCCGCAAAAGGCGCCGGATTGCTGGCCGAAAGACGCCGGTAGACCTCGACCGGGTCCGGCGCAGTTTCGGTCAAGCCCTGCCAGGCGCGGGATAGATTGGCCTGGAATACGTCGCCGTCCAGGATATATTCGCGAATCCGCTGGACGCCGCGCATGAATTGCTCGCCGTCGTCCGGACGCATGACGGGCAACGCGAGATCGCCTGGTGAATCCGGCAATGGCGCGGCGCCGCCCGCTTCATCCACGACCGCCGCAAGCAATGCCGGCGACTCGGCCACGGCAAACGCGTCGCCGATTTCGTGATCGAGAATCAGGGCAGCGTTGCAGCGTCTGGCAAATGCCTTCGGCGTACCGTCGGGCACTTCTCGAGGATTCAGGTGCGGCTCGATTTCTCCGACAAGTTCGTAGCCCAGGTAAACAAACCAGCCGCCTTCGAATGGAAGCCGGCCCGGCTGGACGCGCCTTTCGGCTGCGAAGGCGCGATCCAGGCGGGGCAGGAATTCATCGACGCAATCCCTGGAGGACACGATCGGTGGCTGGTCCTGATCGGCACGCATGAGGATGGACCAGCGGCCAAGCCCCCCGCCCCGGCTGGCGCTGTCGAGCAGAAACGGCCAGGCGTCCGGATCGCTGCGATGAACGGCCAGCAGCTCGGGCCGTTCGGACAGTCGCAGATGGTGACTCACTCGAAGCGAGTGAACAGGACCGTGCCGTTGGTGCCTCCGAAGCCGAACGAATTCGAAATGGCCACGCGAATCGATTTCTCGCGCGCGCTGTCGGGTACCAGGTCGATACCCTTGCACGCCTCGTCGGGCTGTTCGATGTTGATGGTCGGCGGCACGATGCCGTGGTACAGGGCCAGGATGGTGAAGATGGCCTCCACTCCGCCGGCGGCACCAAGAAGGTGGCCCGTCATGGACTTGGTCGAGCTCACCATCAATGATTCGGCATGGTCACCGAAGGTTGCGCGCACGGCCTCGATCTCGGCACGATCACCGAGCATGGTCGAGGTCCCGTGGGCGTTGACGTAGTCGACTTCGGCAGTATCCAGACCGGCATCACGAATGGCCAACGCCATGCAACGTGCCGCACCCTGCCCGCGCTCCGGCGGCGACGTGATGTGGTGCGCGTCGCCCGACATGCCGTAGCCCTTGAGTTCGGCATAGATGCGCGCGCCGCGCTTGCGCGCGTGTTCCAGCTCTTCGAGCACCACGATACCCGCACCGTTGCCCAGCACGAAACCGTCACGGCCCTGGTCCCACGGCCGGCTCGCGCCTTCGGGATCGTCGTTGCGGGTCGAAAGTGCTCGGGCAGCACAGAAACCGCCCATGGCGGTCGGTGTTGTGCCGAATTCCGCCCCGCCGGCCACCATCACGTCAGCGTCACCGTAGGCGATCAGACGCGCGGCGTCGCCGATATTGTGCGTGCCGGTGGTGCACGCGGTCACGATCGAGATGTTGGGCCCTTGGTAGCCGTAGCGAATCGAGACATGACCGGCCACCATATTGATGATGCAACCCGGCACGAAAAACGGCGAAATGCGCCGCGGGCCGGAATCGACATAAGTCTGGTACGTGTCTTCGATCGTCTTGATGCCGCCGATCCCGGAGCCTATCGCGACCCCGAAGCGGGTCGGATCGTCGCGATTGTCGCCGCACTCGTCGCCGAAACTATCAGGCAAGCCGGCATCCTCTATGGCCTGAACCGCCGCCGCGATGCCGTAATGGATGAACGGATCGGATTTGCGCGCGTCCTTGGGCGCCAGATACTTCGAGGTGTCGAAATCCCTGATTTCCCCGGCAATCCTGCAGCTGAACTTTTCAGCATCGACCTCGGTCAGCGGACCAATCCCGCTGCGGCCGTTGACGATGCTGTCCCAGGCCGAGGATATATCGTTGCCAACCGGACTGACGCAGCCCAACCCGGTCACCACGATGCGGCGCTCACCCTGCATGTATCGATCCCGATCCGTGCATCATTGGCCGGCGACTTACTTGTCGACCGTGGACTTGACGTAGTCGACCGCCTGCTGAACCGTGGTGATCTTTTCCGCTTCCTCGTCGGGAATCTCGCACTCGAATTCTTCTTCAAGCGCCATCACGAGTTCTACCGTATCCAGGGAGTCGGCACCCAGGTCGTCGACGAACGAGGCGCTCGGCGTTACTTCTTCTTCCTTGACGCCAAGTTGTTCAACAACGATTTTCTTGACCCGTTCTTCAATGCTGCTCATCAGTCATTTCCTCTATGGGTTGAAGGAAGCGCGCACATTGTAGGTAACAAATGCCGCCGCTGCCAGTTTACCGGACAACCGGTTCCGAGTTGAAACAAGTTTAATTGTTCTTAAATGTTAAAAATCAAATAATTATAGCATTATCCTAGATTTCACGTCATGTACATTCCGCCGTTGACGTGGATCGTCTGGCCGGTAATGTAACCGGCCGCGGGACTCGCCAGCCAGGCGACTGTTGCAGCGATGTCGTCGGGCTGCCCGAGACGCCCAAGCGGAATGGTCTCCGTGAGCCGTTCGCGCTGCTGCTGGTCCAGCGCACGCGTCATGTCGGTATCGATGAAGCCGGGAGCGACGACATTCGCGGTGATGCCACGCGCCGCAATCTCCCGGGCGAGCGCGCGCGAGAACCCGGCGAGCCCGGCCTTGGCGGCGGCGTAGTTGGTCTGGCCCGGGTTGCCGCTGTAACCGACCACCGACGAGATGGACACAATCCGGCCGCCGCGCGCCTTGAGCATACCCTTCAGACAGGCCCGCGAAAGCCGCATCGCACCGGTCAGGTTGGTATCGAGCACTTCAAGCCAATCTTCATCCTTCAGCCGCATCAACAGCTGATCGCGCGTCACCGCTGCGTTGTTGACCAGAATCGTCGGCGCCGACGCCAGCGTGGTGATGGTCTCGATCACACCGGTCGCCGAATCTGCGTCGCGCACGTCCAGCACCTGCCCGCGATCGTCGCCCAGGCGTTCGCCGATGCCTTCGGCGCCGCTGTCGCTGGTCGCGGTACCGAAGACGTCGGCACCGTGCGCCTTGAGCATGTCGGCAATTGCAGCCCCGATGCCACGGCTTGCGCCGGTGACGAGCGCAACCTGGCCGTCCAGGCGCAAGCTTTCCGGAAGAGTCTGCTGGTCCATTAGATTCCCTGTTGGTTCAGGTATCACGCTGATGTCCGGCGGTCAGCCTTCCTCTAGCGCCTCGTCGATGCCCTTAGGCGTTTCCATCGCCATCCAGTCGACATCGTGGTCGATACGCTTGCCGAGGCTGGAAAGCACACGGCCGGGTCCGCACTCGAGAAACCGCGTCGCGCCTCTGGTTATCAATTCGCGAATGGTACCCGTCCACGGCACCGGATGGGTCAGTTGTTCGACCAGTGCGTGACGAATCGATTCCGCCGCCTCGCGCGGTTGGAGATCGAAATTGTGCAACACGGGACATGCCGGCCGCTTGATCTCGATCAGCCCCAGCGCCCGCTTCAAGCCGTCGCCGGCAGGCGCCATCAGCGGGCTGTGGGCCGGCACGCTGACCGGCAACTGCATCGCGCGCCTGGCGCCGGCTTTCTTGCACGCCTCGACCGCGCTTTCCACGCCGGCCCGGCTGCCGGCAATCACCAGCTGGCCCGGCGAGTTGTAGTTGGCCGCCACCACGGTCTTTCCCGAACACATGAGATCGGCGCAGATTCGCTCGACCTGCTCGTCGTCCAGGCCCAGGATTGCGGCCATGGCGCCCTCGCCTTCGGCTACCGCTTCCTGCATCAACCGCCCGCGCTCGTGAACCACGGCCACGGCATCGCCCAGCGCCATCGATTCGGCTGCCACAAGCGCGGCGTATTCGCCAAGGCTATGCCCGGCCATGACCATGGGCATCCGCCCTCCTTGAGAAAGGTATACGCGCCAGACCGCAATGTCACCGGCCAGCATGACCGGTTGGGTCCAGCGGGTCTGGTTGAGTTCTTCGGCGGGACCCTCGCCGGCCAGGGTCCACAAATCACGCCCGATGGCACGGGACGCCTCGTCGAACGTGGCGCCTACCAGGTCGCTGCTGGCGGCCAGGTCGGCGAGCATGCCGATGCTCTGCGAACCCTGGCCGGGAAATATGGCTGCTGTATCGGTCATGAATCAACTACCCCGAGTTGCTGCAGGTGGTTATTGTTGTTGGTTGTCGTGGCGGACGACTCGGATCGGGACGCTGGCTAGTATTTTATCAGGGCCGCGCCCCAGGTGAATCCGCCGCCGAAAGCTTCCAGCAGCATAGTGTCACCGCGCTTGATGCGGCCGGAACGCACCGCCACATCAAGCGCCATCGGCACCGACGCGGCCGAGGTATTGCCGTGTATGTCCACGGTCACAACGACGCGATCCATCGGCATGTCCAGCTTGCGCGCGGTCGCCTTGATGATGCGCAGATTGGCCTGATGCGGAATCAGCCAGTCCAGGTCGTGCTTGTCCATGTTGTTGTGCGCCAGCGTTTCGTCGACGATGCGGCCCAACGTGTTGACCGCCACCTTGAACACCTCATTGCCCTTCATGCCGATAGTGAGCCCGCCGCGCGGCTCGGGCCGGAAGCCCCGGGACACGCCGACATCGACGCTGAGCAGATCGGCATGGTTGCCGTTGGCGTGAATGTGGGTGGACAGAACACCCGGCTCGGCGTCGGCCTGCAGCACTGCCGCGCCGGCGCCGTCGCCGAACAGCACGCAGGTCGAGCGGTCGTTCCAGTCGACCATCCGCGTGAGCGTTTCGGCACCCACCACGAGTACACGCTTGGCATTGCCCGCCTCGATGAACTGGGTGGCGATCGAAAGCGCATAGATGAAACCGGAACAGGCTGCATTGACGTCGAAGGCGCCGCATTCACCCAGCCCCAGGCGTTGCTGGATCAGGCATGCAGTGGACGGAAAGACGAGATCCGGCGTGGTGGTGCCGACGATCAGAAGATCGATATCTGAGGGCTTGACGCCGGCGTCTTCGAGCGCGATGCGCGCGGCCTGCTCTGCCAGGTCGCCGGTGGTCTGACCTTCGGCCGCGACGCGCCGCTCCCGGATGCCAGTGCGGTCGCGGATCCATTCGTCGGACGTTGCCACCAGCGCTTCCAGATCGGCGTTAGTCACGACCTTCTCCGGCAGGTAGCGGCCGGTGCCTATGATGCGTGCATACATTCGGGACAGCTCTCCTACACGTTTGCCCAGAGCTGGCGCTCGAGTTCGGGCAACATGCCGCGGCGCACTTCCAGCGCGGCGACGCCAATCGCATGCGCGATTCCCTCGACCGAGGCATGCGCGTGGCTCTTGATGACGATACCACTGATACCCAGAAGCGACGCGCCATTATGACAGGCTGGATCATAGTCTCGCTGCATACGCTTGCGCAATCCTCTGAGGCCGGGCCCGGCGAATATCCGGCTTGCCGTCTTGTCGATTTCGCCCAGCAGCATCGCAATGACACCCTCGACCGACTTCAGCAGCACGTTGCCGGCAAAACCGTCGCAGACCACTACGTCGGCGGCACCGGCGAACACGTCGTGGCCTTCGATGAAACCGATCAGGTCGATATCGGTGGCCGCACACCGCCTTGCGGCCTCGCGAACCACGTCGGGCCCCTTGTTCGGTTCGCTGCCGATATTGAGCAGCCCGACGCGCGGCTGGCGCTTGAGCAATGCACCGACCGCCGCGCTTCCCAGCACCGCGAACTCGGTCAGGCGCTCGGCGTCGACACCGATGTTGGCGCCAAGGTCGAGCACCCAGACCGATCCGCCGACGACCGGAAGCTCGGTCATCAGCGCAGGGCGCTCGATGCCGGGCAACGTCCCCAGACGGTAGCGGGCCAGGGCCATCAGCGCGCCGGTATTGCCCGAACTGACGACCGCATCGGCCGAGCCTTCGGCAACCCGGTCCAGCGCCAGCGCCATGGACGAAGAGCGCCCGTGGCGAAGCGCCTCGGCCGGGCTGAATGCCATTTCGATGTATTCTTTGCTGGCTACGCGCTCGATGCGCGCGGAGATATCGGCGGGCAGCGCGGACAGTGCAGGATCGAGCGCGGCTGAATCGCCGACGACCTGAAGGCTCAGGCGATCGTCGGCGCCAAGCGCAAGTGCCGCGGCTTCGACTGCATATGCAGGCGCGAAGTCGGCGCCCATCGCGTCGACGCAGATGCACATCTCGCGATTGCCGTTGCCGGCAGCGTCATCAGCGCTGCGGGGAGCGAGCGCCCCGGAGCTTTCACGCTGGTTTCGGTTCATCGAGTCAGGCGCACGCCCATGAGGCCCCGTCGACGTGCAGACCGCGCCGGATGGTGGCGCGTTATTCCTGGTCTTCGACGTCTTCGATTTCTTCGGCCACTTCCACGACCTGGCGGCCGCGGTAGAAACCTTCGGCGCTCACGTGGTGACGGCGGTGCATTTCACCGGTTTCACGCTCTTCGGAAAGCGTGGCGCTGGTCAGGCTGTCGTGCGAACGGCGCATTCCGCGGCGCGACGGGGTCTTTCGGCTTTTTTGTACGGCCATGTCGGCTATCTCCAGTATGTTTCTTTGTTCCGTCGGGCGGGCCCGGCGGTAAGTCGTTTTCGATGTTGTCTGCCGGCGCGCCGGGACCTTCCCGGCCGGCTTTCTTCCAATCTGTCTTCGCTACTCTTGGTCGCGTTTTGTGGTCGCGCTCAGTTTTTTGCCTTGCGCAACCGGGCAAGTTCGGCGAACGGGCTTTCGCTTTCGTCCGGCTCGACCGAGTCGAAGCTGTCCCCGACATTCTCGACCGGTGCGCTGGCCGGGTCCCTGGGGACCAACGGCAACGCCAACAGCAATTCGTCCTCGACCAGTTCGACCAGTTTCACCCGGCCTTCCGGCACCAGCTTGGGCTCCAGGTTTTCCGGCAATGCCGATACCTGGTCTTCGGCAGCCACGACCGCTACCGACGAATGGCTGTCGATGGGCTGCCAGTAACGCTTCAGCGTTCGCTGACAGGTCATCGGCACAACCCCGTGCACCTGCACATCCAGGCGCACGATATCAGCAGCGCCAGACGACCCGTCCAGCTCGGCCGAGATTTCGAAGCCGATCTCGTCGTCCGGCGCCGGCTCGTCGAGCAGGTCGACCACGCGAGGCATCCATTCGATTCTCGCCTCACCGGCAAACCGGCGCCCGGCCTGGGCTGCGCGCTCGACGTCGATCCAATCGGGAAAATCACGCGACATAGCCGGGCAGTATACCATTCGAATCCTTTCGACAACAATAGTGGAGTGACTTTCGCATGCCTGTTCCCGCACACACACCACCGCTGATCCTGGCCTCCGGTTCGCCCTACCGGGCTCAGATGCTCGATCGCCTCGGCCTGCCGTTTTCGACCGCCACAAGCGGCATCGACGAGACACCCGAGCCGGACGAAACGCCAGAAGCTCTGGTGCGGCGGCTGGCGCTGGGCAAGGCCAAGCGTGTTGCGCCCGAACATCCCGAAGCGCTCATTATCGGCGCCGACCAGGTCTCGGTGCTGGGCGACGAAATCCTGGGGAAGCCGGGTTCCAGAGAGCGCGCAGTGTCCCAGATTCAACGGATGTCGGGCCACCACGTTGACTATCTTTCCGGAATCGCGCTGGTGGGCCCTGGCATCGAGCAGGTGGATATCGTTCCGACCCGGCTGACCTATCGCACGCTGGAGCAGTCGGAGATCGAACGCTACGTCGACCGCGATCAGCCGTTCGACTGCGCCGGGGCGATGCGCTCGGAAAGCCTGGGCATCGCGCTGCTGGAGTCGCTTTCCAGCGACGACCCGACCGCGCTGATCGGCATGCCGCTGATCCGCATGGCGCAGTGGTTGCGTTTGGCCGGCTACGAAATTCCATAAGGCCCGGCCGGATGCTAACTGGGCGCGTTCCCCTGTTAAACTTGGACGATACGCCAACGCATGGAGCTTGAACCGGATGGCCACACAAGCCGCAGCAACGCGCGAGCAAGGTAACTTCAAACACTGGCGTCTCGAAAGAGACCTGGACGGGATCGCCTGGCTATATATCGACAGGGATGGCGAGAAAGTCAACAGCCTCAGCAGCGAGATTCTGGGCGAACTTGGAGAAATCGTCGACCTGTTCGAACAGGACGCGCCGACCGGCCTGGTCCTGATGTCCGGCAAGCCCGGCAGCTTCATCGTCGGCGCCGACGTGCGCGAATTCGATCAAACCAAAGACGCCTCGCTGCTGACCGAAAACGTGCGCAAGGTGCACGACCTTTTCGAGCGGGTCGAAAAGCTCAAGTTTCCGAAGGTGGTCGCATTCGAAGGCTTCTGCCTGGGCGGCGGGCTGGAGCTGGCGCTGTGCTTCGACTGGCGCATTGCACTCGACAGCGACAAGACGAAGATTGGATTTCCGGAAGTCAACCTCGGCATCTACCCAGGCTACGGCGGCTCCGGCCGGTCCATCCAGGCCATCGGCGGCATGAAGGCGATGGAGATCATGCTCACCGGCCGCATGCTCAAGGCAAAGGCGGCGCGCGGCATCGGATTGATCGACCAGACCGTCGACATTCACGGCTCGCTGCGCTGGGCCGCGCGGCGCGCGGTGCAGAAGAAGCGCAAGCACAAGCTCACCGGCGTGGTCAACAAGCTTTCCACGTTCGGTCCGGCGCGCAAGTTCCTGGCCGGGCAGATGCGCAAGAAGACCCGATCCAAGGCGCGGCCGGAGCACTACCCTGCGCCGTACCGCCTGATCGACGAATTCGAAGCCCACGGCGATTCGCAGAAGGCGATGATCAGGGCCGAGGCCGAAAACATTCCAGAGCTGCTGGTCGGCGAGACCTCGACCAATCTCAGGCGCGTGTTCAGGCTGATGGAAACCCTCAAGGGCCAGGGCAAGAAAAGCGACTTCAAGGCGAGGCGGGTGCACGTCATAGGCGCCGGCGTGATGGGCGGCGACATCGCGGCCTGGTGTGCGCTCAGGGGCCTGGAAGTGACGCTTCAGGATCGCGAAATGAAATACATCGAGCCGGCGCTCAAGCGCGCGGCCGGGCTGTTCAAGAAGAAGCTGAAGAAGCCGACCGCGGTGTCGGCCGCCAAGCTCAGGCTGCGGGCAGATGTCGAGGGCGACGGCGTCAAACGCGCCGATGTGGTCATCGAAGCCATCTTCGAAAACCGCGAAGCCAAGCGGGAACTGTTCGAGAATCTCAAGAAGGACCTGCCCGATCATGCGGTGGTGGCGACCAATACCTCGGCGATTCCCCTCGACGAGCTTTCCGACGTGTTCGACGACCCGAATCGTCTGATCGGACTGCACTTCTTCAATCCGGTGCCCAAGATGCCGTTGGTCGAGGTGGTCTACGACACCAATACAGACAGCGACCGTGTCAAAGACGGCTCCAGCTTCGCAACCCAGATCGGCAAATACGCGGTTCCGGTCACTTCGACGCCCGGCTTCCTGGTCAACCGTGTTCTGGTGCCGTACATGTACAAGGCCATGACCATGCATCGAGACGGCATTCCGAAGGAAGCGCTGGACAAGGCCGCCGAGCAGTTCGGCATGCCCATGGGACCGGTGGAACTGATCGACACGGTCGGTCTGGATGTGGGTCTCAGCGTGGTCGACACGCTGCTGGGTGAATACGCCGGCGAGGACCGAAAGGTCATGGAATCAATGGTCGAGGCCGGCAAGAAGGGCAAGAAGACCGGCGAAGGCTTCTACAAATGGGAAAAGGGCAAGCCGGTACGCGACAGCGAAGCGCATAAGGGCCACGATCTCGAAAAGCTTGCGCATGACCTGATCCAGCCCTACCTGGACGAATGCCTGGCCTGCCTGCGCGACGACGTGGTCGAGGACAAGGATCTTCTTGACGCCGGCATGATCTTCGGCACGGGCTTTGCGCCGTTCCGGGGCGGCCCGGTTCACTACATCGAAAACAGCGATGCCGAAGCCTCGGCCGACGACTCCCTGATCGATCGCGCGCGCAAGGCCAAACCCGGTCCGGCCTCCCCCCTCGGAGATTCGGACAACGACGGTTCGGGCGGTAGCAGTTCCGAAAAGAGTGCTTCAGGCAAGAAGACCTCCAAGAAATCCGGATCTAAGAAAAAATCCGGCAGCAAGAAAAAGAAAAAGTCGGCCAGCGGCAACAAGACCGCCAGAAGGAAGACTTCATCAAGAGCCGAAGGGGCCGGGAAGCCGGCGGAAAAGTCGCCGGACGACGACTCGGGCAAATCCGAATAGCCCGGAACGCACAGCCAAGAACCCAACATTCGCGAAAGGATTCCACACATGACCGAAGGTTCACTCAAGCGCATCGCAGTCGTCGGCGGCAGCCGCATTCCGTTCTGTCGCTCCAACTCGCTGTATGCCGACGAAACCAACAAGGACATGCTTACCCGCGCCATTCAGGGCGTGGTCGACAAGTACGACCTTTCCGGCAAGCAGCTGGACAAGGTCATCGCCGGCGCCGTCACGGTGCACTCCAAGGACTGGAACCTGGCCCGCGAGTCCGTGCTGTCGACCTCGCTGTCGCCGCTCACGCCCGGCGTCACGCTGCAGCAGGCCTGCGGCACCAGCCTGCAGGCCGCCATGCTGGCCGGCGCGGAAATTGCCACCGGCGCCATCGATTGCGCCATCGTCGGCGGGACCGATACCACCAGCGATCCGCCCATAGTCTTCCAGCGCCGTTTTGCGCAGCGCCTGGTCAAGCTCGGCCGCGCGCGTTCGTTCAAGGAGAAGCTGGCTGCTTTCAAGGGTTTCTCTTTCGGAGAGCTGGCGCCGCAGCCGCCGGCCAACGGCGAGCCGCGCACCGGGCTCTCGATGGGCCAGCACTGCGAGCGCATGGCCAAGGAGTGGCAGATCGCGCGCCGCGAGCAGGACGAACTTACGCTTGCCAGCCATCACAATGCGGCCCGGGCGTGGGACGAAGGCTTCTTCGACGACCTGGTGGTCGGCCACGCCGGGGTGCTGCGCGACAACAACATCCGGCCCGACAGCGACCTCGAGCAGATGGGCAAGCTCAAGCCGGTGTTCGACCGATCGAACCAGGGCACGCTGACCGCCGGCAACTCGACCGCGCTGACCGACGGTGCGGCCGCCTTGCTCCTGACTTCCGAGGAATACGCCAAGGAACACGATCTGCCGGTACAGGCCTGGTTGACCCACAGCCGGACCGCGGCGGTCGATTTCGTCGAATCCGACGAAGGCCTGCTGATGGCTCCGACGGTGGCCGTCGCCGAAATGCTGCGGCGCGCCGACCTTTCGTTGCAGGACTTCGACTTCTACGAGATCCACGAGGCCTTCGCCGCCCAGGTGCTTTGCACGCTCAAGGCCTGGGAATCGGACGATTACTGCCGCGAGCGATTGGGCCTCGACGGCGCGCTGGGCAGCATCGATCGTGAAAAAATGAACGTCCACGGCAGCTCGCTGGCCGTCGGACACCCTTTCGCGGCCACCGGGGCACGCATCGTATCCACCCTGGCCAAGCTGCTGGAACAGAAAGGCTCGGGCCGAGGCCTGATTTCCGTCTGCACCGCCGGCGGCATGGGCGTGAGCGCCATCCTGGAGCGCTGAACGCGCAAGGCCGAACAGGCACGCGGACCTCAATCCGTGTCGAGGTGCCAGAGCCGCCACGCATCGTTCCGGATGCCGGTCGACCGGTATTCGGAGCGTGGCGCGGCACTGGCCGGCAGCAATAACCAGGGCGTATTCTGTTCGTTCGGATCGAGGCCGATGCGGTAGTGACGCATCGCGATCGCGTGCAGGTACCAATCCCCGTAGAGCGCAGGATCGACTGCCAGCGTGGTCGCTTCGCCGGTCGCCTCGGCGACTTGCGCCAGGAAAACGTGGTAATCCTCGTTCTTGCGCACATCACCGATCCGACTCAGCGAAAGCGCCACGACACCCAGCGCAACGGCGATCGACACGGCTGGAAACGTCTTGCCGGGGGGCGCTTTCAGCGCCTGGCGAAAAGGTTCTCCGGCACAATCGAGTATCGACGCTCCGACCAGTCCGAACCCGATCGCGAAGAACGGCAGCGCGGGTACCAGGTAGTGCGCCGAATCAAGATCACCCAGCGACAGCGGCAGGCTGGCCGCCAGCCCGAGCGCCAGCATCGCGACTACCGGCGCGGTTACCGGCTTCAGCCAACCGCCGGTGCCGCCGTTCCAGCCGACCCAGAGACGCAAGCCCGCCAGCACCAGAAGCATCGCGGCCAGCTTTTTTGCCAGCTCGATCAGCAAGCCGACGTCGTTCGATGAAATGGCGGAACGGCCCATCACCTGTTTGTGCCAGTAAGCGGCCAGCATCTCGCGCGCTTCGGGCCAGGCCAGCAGCAGCGCAAGCAATACTCCGAAGCCGGCACACAGCGTGACCGTTGCAGATACCGTTCTCCGCCAGTCCGCCCCGACCACGGCCGGCCCAAGCAGCAGCGGCGAAACCAGCACGAACAGCGCCACCGGACCCTTCGCCAGGAACGCCAGCAGCGTCGCGAGCGCGGCCGCTGCGATCCGGGCGACCAGACCGCGCGTCTCGGCCAAGCGCAGGCCCGCGAGGACCAGCAACACGGCGGCCAGGCAGAATACCGTCAGCGTGCTTTCCAGCATGTTGTTGCGGTAGGTCCACGACCACTTGGGCACGACCACCCACAACAGCAGCGGCAGCCACCAATATGCGGCCAGTGAATCCAGTCCGCGCCCCGCTGTCAATCTCCGCCACAGCGCGATGATCAGGCCCGCCGTCGTCAGCACGACGACCAGATCGTAGACGCGCTCGGTCAGGTAGCTGTCGCCCAATACGCGGAAGAACAACGACTGGATCCAGAACACCAGCGGCGGATGTTCGCGGAATACCGGGAACAGGCCCTCGCTGAAATGCAGCGCCCACGGCGAGCCCAGTCCGTCGGCCAGGTTGCGGCTGATCGCCGCATAGATCGTCCCGTCCATGAACATGCCGACCGAAGCCATCGACGGCAGCAGCAGAATCGCAGCCACAAGCAAAAGAAATATCAGCGGGCGCTGATGGGGCCTGGTCACGTCGATTGGCCGGTATCAGTAAAATTCATGGCCTGTTGCGTCGGCAAATGGATATTTTTTTCGGGGGCTGGACGAGCGTTATTCAATCATGCGCATCAGGTCGGCCAGCAGTTTTTCCGAATCAGGAGAGGAAGTCAGCCACGCCAAGGCTGCAATATTGACCAGCACCGTGGCCTTGAACAACATCTGAAATCCGGGCTTTCGCGTCTTGTGACGGAACGTACGCTGGGCCAGCAAGGCCCCCGGCCAGCCGCCGGCAAGGGCGATCATGTGCATGTTGATCTCGGGGATTCGCCAACGATCCTCGCGTGCGGCCTTCTTGTCCAGCGCGTACATGACGAACGCAACGGCGCTGGCAACAGCATAGATCAGCAGCACGCTCGCGGTAAATCCACCGGCCAGCCATGCCGCAACCAGCACGATCAGGAAAACCGCGACTGCACCCGTTCGAGCGTCCAGCGGGAACAGCCTGCCGACGCCGGATCTGGTCGCTTGCATGAACGTCACATCCCGCGCCTGCGGTCGGCCGCGATCATCGCGCCCGAGCTCGTAGCGCACCATATCGCCCTCGATCGGCCTGCGGTCTTCTGACGACAATGCGCTGATATGGACGAACACGTCCCGCCCACCGCCGGTCGGCGCGATGAACCCGAACCCACGGTCGTCGTTCCATTTTTCGATTCTGCCGGTGGAGCTCATGTAATACACGCCTGATTGGTCATCGCGCCAGTATCGCCCATCCTTTCCACGACATTGAAACCCGAAAAGAGGCTCCCTTCAGCTTCAAACGGCCGACTACACCCCTTCTGCAAGCCACAGGCTCAGGCCCGGCCACGAGATGATGATCAGCAGCGCGATCAGAAGCCAGCCGCGCGCTACAACTCGGATAAAACGCGAACACCCACCTGAAATGCTCTGTTCGGTGGGTGTAGACGTTGTCTCCCGGTGTCCACGTCGTCTCACTCACGTTGTCGCCCTGAACAGTTCGGCTTCAATAAAATCCAGCCTCATCCGCACGAGTCATCAACTCTGCTTCTGGAAAACCGTCGATACCACTTCCACGGCTATCGCGACGAGAATGCCAGAGGTAATCAGCCCGAACAGCGCGATGACAATGGCGAGCAGCTTGTTCAGCCCGCTCGTAGGCCTCAAATCGCCGTAGCCAACGGTCAGCGCCGTGATGAATCCGAAATAGAGGCTGTCGCCCAGTTTCCAGCCCTCGCGGCGACCGATCAGGGTCGACAGAACAGCGATGATCAGGCCCAGTCCGAAAAACAACGGCAGGACTTGAATCAGCACCGCGCCCAGGTTCCAGAGAAAATCAATCGTAAATTGCATGTGGACGATCCCGTGTAGTGACCGAACTACTCGGCCAGAAGATGCTCGATCTGGATGCGTATTGCGAGCATGTCATCGACACACATCGCATGCTCGCTGCGACCTGATTCGTCGTGGTATTCCATGCCGGGGCGGATGAAGCGAATCACGCCCTGCTTGTCGAGGAGAAAGGTCACCGAAGTGGCCGGCCGATCGGGTCGGCACCAGCATCGCGGCCCATGTCCCTGAGCGCACCGAGCATGGAGGCCATGCGCTCGTCGGCCTCACCCGGGGCATTGCCATCAGCCAGCAATCGATCCCGAAAGTGGTCCCAATCACGTACCGGGATGATTTCGTCGGCAGACTGACTGGTAGCCAGTACGGCCAGGAAAAGCAAGAACACGCTGCGAGGCATCAATCGATTTCCTGAAAATTCATCGGCCATCGTGCCACCAAACGCACCGGTGGCGCAATGTGGCCTGTTCCGCCGCGGCTCCGAGCCCGGAACCGAGGTGATGCATCGGCGCGGCCCCTGGAGAACATTGAGCGACGTCGAATACGCCATCCTGGAATGGGTGGACTGGTTCAATAATCGCCGTCTGCTCAGCTCGATTGGCTACGTACCACCGGTCGAGTTCGAGCAAAGGTATTATCGAAAAAATGAGGGTCAGGTCCTGGCGGCCTGATTCAAATCCGGAAGTCTCCGATAACGTCGGGGCCGTTCATTATCTACAATCTACGCACGTTATCTACGGCCGGGCTGGTACAAATCTGGTACAGGGCAAAAAAGGGCCTAGCGGGAAACCGCCAAGCCCTGATCTTGTTTGGTTTCTTTTCGTTATTCCATTATTCCAGCATCACCCGACTCGACCTCACGGTACCGGTAGTGACGTCATTCCTTGTGCGGGACCAGAAGGCTGACTTGCTGGCCGGGTTGCAACTGGTGAAAAGCCATGGACTTGCCGTCGACTCGAACACGGAAATTTTCCGGTGGCTTGAAGGTCTGGGCGATCGAGTTGCCTTCCGGCATCTTGAATCGGATCGTGACTTCACCAGCCGTCTCGGAAGCGAAAATGCCTTCGAATCGACCGTAGCTTATGCCGTCGATTTCCATTGTTTCAACGCAGGCGGGTTTAATGTGTTCGTAGATGCTGGCAATCTGATCAGGCCATTCCATCTTGGAACAGGAATAGTGTTGACCCAGAGCCTGCATTGAAAACAATGCCACGATGCTCGTGACGAGAATAATCAGCGCGGTACGTTTCATGGTGCACTCCTTGGTCAAATCGACCGAAATCGCGTTTGCGCCGCAGCGGCATACACCGGTATTGACGTGATCACGTCCGGCGAGGAGAGGGCAGACGCGCTCACCCGGCGGTTGGTTGCAGATCAGCCGCCTTGCTTATATTAGAGTACGCTTATTTTGCGCCTTGTCAAGCAGGAGTATAGGCGCTATAAACGCCCGTTTCGCTGAATTATAGTGGTATCCAGAGCCGCGCCAATGCGGCGTTTGACCCACAGCAGACCGGACTCCGTCCGATTTTGCCGTGTCGTAGCCAATCAAGCGCGGAGGCATCCCCAGTTGCCCGGAACTTGCTTGTTTCGACACGAGCGGCGCTGCACCGCGCGCGACGAGGCGCGGCCGGAAGTCAGTTTTTAGCAGTTCAATCCGGCAAAGTCGCGCACTGCGCGGGTGGGGACCCGGCTTTCCGGCCACAGGCCGGGCAAGTCCTTGCTCGCCAGGTGACGCAGGATCCGCTCGATTACCGGCGGGTCGAGAAGCTGAGATCTGATGCGCGAAGCATGATGACGGGCGGGTTAGGGGGACCCGTTCAGCCTCGCCCCGCCAGCCACAGGCTCAGCCCCGGCCACCAGGTGATGATCAGCAGCGAGACCAGCAACCAGCCGAGAAACGGCAGCGTCGAGCGGTAGATGACCAGGATGTCCTTGTCAAACCTGTGGCTGGCCAGAAACAGGTTGATACCCACCGGCGGGGTGCAGTAGCCGATCTGGAGGTTGGCCAGGAAGATGATCCCCAGGTGGACAGGGTCGACGCCGAAGGCCAGTGCGATCGGGATGATCAACGGCGCCATGATGACCAGGGCGGCGAAGATGTCCAGGATCATGCCGACGATCAGCAGCAGGATGTTGACCATGATCAGGAACATGTACTTGTTCGAAATCCACGGCTCGACCGACTCGAACAGGCGCTGCGGCACCTGAGTGTCGATCATGATGTTGGTCGAGGCCATGGACACGCCCAGCACGACCAGGATGGCGCCGACCAGCACCATGGATTCGGCGATGATGCCCGGCAGTTTTTTCCACTCGATGTCGCGCCGGATCGCGACCAGCGTGACGATGACCCATGCCGCGGTCACCACCGCGGCCTCGATGACCAGCAGGTAGCCGCCGTAGATCCCGCCGAGCACGACGAACGGCAACGGCAGTTCCCAAAGTGCGGTCTTCAGGCCGGGGCCGATCGGGGGTTTCGGTGTTTCGTCTTTCGGCAGATGAACGCCGGTGCGCATGGCCCAGCCGGCCATCAGCAGCAGCATCAACAGGCCCGGCAGGATCCCGGCCAGAAACAGTTCTTCGATACGGATGCCCTGCCCCGGCGCGACCTGCTGGGCGACCACGGCGTAGAGAATCAGCGGCAGCGACGGGGCAAACAGCACCCCCATGCTGGAGCCGGCCGTGACCAGGCCCAGCGAGAATCTTTCCGGGTAACCGGC
>Ga0209948_1000226_pt1 | contig 17163 bp, 16 predicted proteins | sample SalPonR2_C_D2_MG_FD_185709 | JGI IMG/M metagenome (GOLD analysis project Ga0209948, IMG submission 185709) | Salt pond soil microbial communities from South San Francisco under conditions of wetland restoration - Salt Pond MetaG R2_C_D2_MG... ... | reverse complement strand
GCCCTTTCCGAAATCGGTCCGGTCGGCCCGGAATGCGGCGAGGCTGTCGTACTGCATCTTTGTTTTCTGCCCGTATGTGCTCAGAGTGGCCCTGTCCGAACCGATTTGCAATCGCCGCCTGACGGGACCGCGCACATTGAACCGATGCCGTGCCTGCTATACATGCCCGGGATCAACACTCCCTGAAGCAGTTTTTCAGCAACCACGCGGGCGCGCCATGACCGGGACGAAGAAACTCTACGTCAAGACCTATGGCTGTCAGATGAACGTCTACGACAGCGAGCGCATGGCCGAGGCGCTGGTCGCGGAGGGGTATGAGCAGGTCGACACGCCCGAGGGCGCGGACATGATCCTGCTCAACACCTGCCACATCCGCGAAAAGGCGGCGGAGAAGGTCTATTCCGAGCTTGGCCGCTTCAAACCGCTGCGCGAAGCGAACCCCGATCTCAAGATCGGCGTGGCAGGTTGCGTCGCGCAGGCCGAGGGCGAAGAGATCATGCGGCGCCAGCCCATGGTCGACCTCGTCGTGGGGCCGCAGACCTACCACCGTCTGCCGAAGATGATGGAGGCACTGGGCCGGGGCGAAAAGGCGCTGGATACGGACTTTCCCGAGGAGGACAAGTTCGTCCACCTGCCCAGGGATCGAAAGGTGCGGCGCGGGCCGACCGCGTTCCTGACCGTGCAGGAAGGCTGCGACAAGTTCTGTTCCTTCTGCGTGGTGCCCTATACGCGCGGCGCCGAGGTGTCGCGCCCGGTCGACCGCCTGATGCGCGAGGCGCGCGATCTGGTGGAGCGCGGCGTGCGCGAGATCACGCTTCTGGGCCAGAACGTGAACGCCTATCACGGCGCGGGCGAGGACGGCGCCGAATGGGGTCTGGCGCGCCTGATCCGCAGCATGGCCGAAATCGACGGGCTGGAGCGCATCCGCTTCACCACCTCGCACCCCAACGACATGGAGGATGACCTGATAGCGGCCCATGGGGATTGCGAAAAGCTGATGCCCTACCTGCACCTGCCCGTGCAGGCCGGGTCCGACCGCGTGCTCAAGGCGATGAACCGCAAGCACACCGCCGAAAGCTACATCCGCCTGATCGAGCGCATTCGCGCGGCGCGCCCCGACCTCGCGCTGTCGGGCGATTTCATCGTGGGCTTCCCCGGCGAAACCGAGGAAGATTTCCGAGCCACGCTCGATCTGGTCGAGGAAGTCGGCTACGCCAGCGCCTATTCCTTCAGGTATTCGCCCCGTCCCGGCACGCCCGCCGCAGAACGCGTGCAGGTCGACCCCGCCGAGGCCGACGACCGGCTGCAGCGGCTTCAGGCGCTTTTGACGTCGCAACAGCGCGCGGCGCAGGACGCCATGGTGGGACGCACCGTGTCGGTCCTGTTCGAGAAACCGGGGCGGATGGCTGGCCAGATGGTTGGAAAATCGGAATATCTTCACGCGGTCCACGTTCAGGGGCCGTCCGACCTGTCTGGCCGGATCGCGCCGGTCGAGATCGTGGAGAGCGGGCCGAACTCGCTTGCCGGTGTGCTGCGATGAAGCTCGAGCCCACGGACGCTCACCACAGCATCAAGAATTATTCGTGACATCCAACACAATTTGTTGCGTTGCGCCTGCGGGCTTGCCAACATCGGCCTGACCCAAGCGCCTAACCCGGGAGCCCATCTTGGCGATCACCACTCTGCCGGAAACCACCGCCGAGACGCCGTCCGATCTGCCGTTGGAATTGCTGCTCCAATTTCCCGACAACCGACTGTTGATCGAGCTTTGCGGAGAATTCGACCGCAATCTCGCGCAGATCGAGCACCTGTTGTCGGTGCATATCCTGCGAAGAGGCAACGAGCTGGCGCTCCTGGGCGAGGCGAGGGCCGAAGCCGCCGAGGTGATCGAGGCGCTCTATGCGCGGCTCGAGGCCGGCAAGAGCATCGAGCCCGGCGATATCGACGCGGCCGTCCGCATGGGGGTCCGCAGCGAGGATACCGGCGCACGCCGGGGCGACCAGATGGAGATGTTCGGCGCGGGAGCGCTGGAGATCGGCACACGGAAAAAGACAGTCGAGCCCCGCACGGCCGCGCAGGCGGAGTATGTGCGCAAGCTCTTCACCCACGAGCTGGCCTTCGGCATCGGCCCCGCGGGAACCGGCAAGACCTACCTCGCCGTGGCGGTGGCCGTGAACCAGATGATCAACGGCCATGTGGACAAGATCATCCTCAGCCGCCCGGCGGTCGAGGCGGGCGAACGGCTCGGCTTTCTGCCCGGCGACATGAAGGAAAAGGTCGATCCCTACATGCAGCCGCTTTATGATGCGCTGCAAGATTTCCTGCCGGGCAAGCAGCTGGCCAAGCTGATCGAGGAAAAGACGATCGAAATCGCGCCATTGGCCTTCATGCGCGGCCGGACGCTTTCGAACGCCTACGTGGTGCTGGACGAGGCGCAGAACGCGACCTCGATGCAGATGAAGATGTTCCTCACGCGCCTCGGGCAGGGCAGCCGCATGGTGATCACCGGCGACCGGTCGCAGGTGGACCTGCCGCGCGGCCAGCCTTCGGGATTGATCGAGGCAGAGCGCATTCTCGAGGGTATCGGCGGGATCAGCTTCAACTATTTCACGTCCAAGGACGTGGTCCGGCATCCGATGGTCGCCAAGGTGATCGAGGCCTATGACGCGGATGCGGGGTCTTGATGCCGCGCGGCGCGATCGCCTGAAGCCGGGTCGTGCGGCGCATGGAGGTTGATCTCCTGATCGAGGGCGGAGACTGGCAGGAGGCGCAGTTCGAGGCACTGGCCGAGCACGCCGTCGCCGCCGCGCTGGACGAGCTTGGCCTCGAGCCCGACCAGTTCGCCGTCAGCCTTCTGGCCTGCGACGACGCGCGGATCGCGGGCCTGAACGCCGAGTTCCGGGGCAAAGCCGCGCCCACCAACGTGTTGTCCTGGCCGTCCGAGGAACGGGCGGCGGCGACGCCCGGCGAAATGCCGCATCTGCACGCGCCAAACCCCGTGGGACCGCCTCTGGAGTTGGGCGATATCGCGCTGGCCTATGAGACCTGTGCGCGGGAGGCCGCCGAGGCGGGCAAGACATTCGACGATCACGTGACCCATCTTCTGGTCCACGGGCTGCTGCACCTGTTGGGTTTCGATCACGAAACCGGGCCGGATGCGGAACTAATGGAGGGTCTGGAGACGCGCATCCTTGCAAGACTGGGGGTCCCTGACCCATATTGACCGCAACGGGAGCATTGAGCCCGGTTTTTCGTGTTGGAAAGGAGCGATGAGCTCGAACCCCGATCCCTCGTCTGACGCGGCGCAACGCGCGCAAGACGACGAGGAAGAGAGTCCCGGCCAGAGGCCCGGTTTTTTCACCCGTTTTTTCTGGTCCGCCCCGGAGGACGACACGGACAGCGTGAACGGCACGGGCTATCCGAAGGATGGCCCGAACGGCAATGGCGCGCGGCCTGTCGGCCTGTCGAACCTGCGACGGTTGCGCGTGGAGGATGTCGCCATCCCCCGCGCCGAGATCGTCTCGGTCTCCTGCGATATCACCTTGCCGGAATTGCTTGAGACTTTCCGTAGCAGCGGCCTGACGCGTCTGCCGGTCTATGACGGCACGCTCGACGTGCCCGTGGGGCTGGTGCATCTCAAGGACATCGCCCTGCGCTACGGCTTTCAGGAGGCGCCGGCTGGTTTCACGCTGCGCACCACGCTGCGGCCGTTGCTATACGCGCCGCCCTCCATGCCGATCGGGGTTCTTCTGACCAAGATGCAGACGGATCGCACCCATATGGCGCTGGTGATCGACGAATATGGTGGCGTCGACGGGCTTGTAACCATCGAGGACCTCATCGAACAGGTCATCGGCGAGATCGAGGACGAACACGACGTCGAGGAAGCCAGCCCGTTTCAGCGCGAGGGGGAAGGGTCCTGGCTCGCGCTCGCGCGCACGCCGCTCGATGAATTCGAGGCGGACATCGGCATCGACCTGTCGGGCATCGACGACGAGGAAGAGGTCGACACGCTGGGTGGCCTCGTCTTCCTGCTGACGGGCCGCGTGCCCGCGCGCGGCGAGGTCGTGCCCCATCCCTCCGGCGTCGAGTTCGAGGTGATCGACGCTGATCCCCGCCGCATCAAGCGGCTCAGGGTGCGTGCACCGAAATCCTCGGGCAGTTCATGACCGACGGGCGCGGTCCAGCCATTGCGCTGGCCGGCCCGAGCGGATGGCGCGCCCCGGCGCTGGCTGCACTGGCGGGCGCCATCGCGGGCCTTGGACAGGCGCCCTTCGACCTGTGGCTGGCGACGCCGATGGGCCTTGCCGCCGTCACGTGGCTGGTGGCCGTTGCGCCGGACCCGCGCGGCGCCTCGCGTCGTGGCTTCGCGGCGGGCTTCGGGTATTTCGCCCTGACGCTGCACTGGATCGTGGAGCCCTTCCTCGTCGATGTCGCGCGCCATGGCTGGATGGCGCCCTTCGCGCTGGTGCTGTTCGCCGCGGGGCTCGCCCTGTTCTGGGCGGCGGCCGGTTGGGTCACTGCGCGGATGCTGCGGGCGCCCCTTGCCCGGGCAGCCGCCTTCGCGCCGCTCCTGACGCTGGCCGAGGCGGCGCGCGGGACGGTGTTCACCGGGTTTCCTTGGGCTTTGCCCGGCCACGCCCTGATCGATACGCCATGGCTGTTCCTGTCCGGGGTCACCGGAGCGCATGGAATGACGCTGCTGGTCACGGGGGTCGCGGCGCTCTGGGCGTGCTCGGTGATCCTGCCCCGCGCGTGGCCCGTCGCCTTTGTTTCGCTTGGCGTTCTCTTCGTGCCCTATGCCGTCCCGCAAACGCCCGCGCCTGTCGCGAATACACAGGCCCCGGTCATCCGCCTGATCCAGCCCAACGCGCCGCAGCACCTGAAATGGCGTCAGGACATGATCCCGGTGTTCTGGCAGCGTGGCCGCGACCTGACCGCGCGTGCGCCGGACCCGGACCTCGGCCCCCCCGACCTTATCGTCTGGCCCGAGACCAGCCTTCCGGTCTTGCTGGAGCGGTCCGACGCCGCGCGGGTGCAGCTGTCGGTTGCGGCCGGCGGCGCGCCCGTCCTGATCGGGGCGCAGCGGGTGGAGGGTTTTGCCGCGCGCAACAGCCTCGCGCTGGTCGATGGCGGCGGGGCGCTCGCCTCCGTCTACGACAAGCATCACCTCGTGCCGTTCGGGGAATACCTGCCCTTCGAGGGCGTTGCGAACCGCATGGGCATCGCCGCGCTGGCCGCCGTGCTGCCCGGTGGCTATGGCCCGGGGAACGGGCCGAGTGAGCTGGACCTTGGGCCGGTTCTGGGTCGCGCGTTCCCGATGATCTGCTACGAGGCGATCTTTCCCGGCTACATCCGCGCGCTCGGCTCCCGGCCGGACTGGATGGTGCATGTGACCAACGACGCGTGGTTCGGCACCTTCTCGGGCCCTTGGCAGCATCTGGCGCTGGCCCGTCTGCGCGCCGCCGAGCAGGGGCTGCCGGTGTTGCGGGCCGCCAACACGGGCGTGTCGGCCGTCATCGACGCGCGCGGCCGGGTGCTCGACGCCTTGCCCCTGGGGGAGGCCGGGTATCTCGATACGCCTCTGCCCCCGCCGCTGCCGCCGACACTCTATGCAAGGACGGGCGATCTTCCGGCCCTGTTGCTGGCCCTGGTCCTGGTCGGCGGTATCGTGCTTCGGGACCGTTTAAAAAAGGGCCATTGAACCCGGCCTCGCCACGGCGTAAGTCGTCGCGACCCCACAACGGCTTCCTGGCGTGGGGACAACCACATAATGGAGCACTCCCCATGGCGCGAGAAAACTACCTCTTTACCTCCGAGTCCGTTTCGGAAGGTCACCCCGACAAGGTCTGCGACCGCATTTCCGATGCCGTTCTCGACGCGTTTCTCGCGGAAGAACCCGATGCCCGCGTGGCCTGCGAGACATTCGCCACCACCGGCATGGTCGTGATCGGCGGCGAGGTCGGCCTAAGCGATCAGGACAAGCTCAAGAACTACATGGGCCGCATCGCCGAGATCGCACGCGACTGCATCAAGGACATCGGATACGAGCAGGACAAGTTCCACTGGAACACCTGCCACGTGCTGAACTTCCTGCACGAGCAGTCCGCCCATATCGCGCAAGGCGTCGCCGGCGAGGCCGAGGGCGCGGGCGACCAGGGGATCATGTTCGGCTATGCCGTCGACGAGACGCCCGAACTCATGCCGGCACCGATCCAGTATTCCCACGCGATCCTCCGCCGGCTGGCCGAGGTGCGCAAATCGGGCGCGGAGCCGACGCTGGGCCCCGACGCGAAAAGCCAGCTGACCGTGCGCTACGAGGGTGGCCGGCCCGTCGACGTGACCTCGATCGTTCTGTCGACGCAGCATCTCGACGAGGACATGACCTCGGACGACGTGCGTGCCGTGGTGGAGCCCTACATCCGCGAGGTCCTGCCCTCGGGCTGGATCACCGAGGCGACGAAATGGTGGGTCAACCCGACCGGCAAGTTCGTCATCGGCGGCCCGGACGGGGATGCGGGCCTGACGGGGCGCAAGATCATCGTCGACACCTATGGCGGCGCCGCGCCCCATGGCGGCGGCGCGTTCTCGGGCAAGGACCCGACCAAGGTGGACCGTTCGGCCGCCTATGCCGCGCGCTACCTGGCGAAGAACGTGGTGGCTGCGGGTCTGGCGAAACGCTGTACGATCCAGCTTTCCTACGCGATCGGTGTGGCCGAGCCGCTGTCGATCTATGCCGACACGCATGGCACCGCCGTGGTTCCGGAGGAAGCGATCGAGGCGGCCATCGGCAAGGCCATGGACCTGACGCCGCGCGGTATCCGCACGCATCTGCAGCTCAACCGCCCGATCTACCAGCGCACGGCGGCCTATGGCCATTTCGGCCGGGAGCCGGAGGCCGATGGAGGTTTCTCCTGGGAACGCACGGATCTCGCCGCCGCGCTCAAGGCCGAGGTCTGAGACACCGGATCGCGCCGGTCTTCAGGCCGGCGCGACCTTTGCCCAGACCGGCAGATGGTCGGAGGCATGCCGCGCCGCACCCTCCTTGATGACACCGGTTTCGGTCAGTTTCAGACCGTGGCCGTGGGCGAACCGGTCAAGCGACGCCACGGGATAGGACGCGTGAAAGCTCCGCCCCGGCGCGATCACGTCGAAATCCGGGCCGAGCGGCTCGAAGCCCGACCGCACCGACCATTCGTTGAAATCCCCGGCGATGAGGGCCCGGTTACGCTCCGCTTTTTCGAGATGCTCGCAAAGCGCGTGCATCTGGCGCCGGCGCCACCTGCGCAGCAACCCAAGATGCGCGCCGATGACCGTGACAACGCCGAATTCCCCCTCGATATCGACGCGGATAGCGCCGCGCGGCTCCAGCCCCGGCAGGGGCAGGCGCGCGGTTGCGCGGATGTCGAGATCGCGGTGCACGAGGACCGCGTTGCCATGCCAGCCGAGGCTTACATCGGTCACCGCCACATCGGCCACGCGATAGGGTGTTTCGGCCTCGAGGATCGTCTTGGGCAAGGCCGAGCGCCGTGGCGGCACGCGCCGGTCGGCCTCCTGCAGCACCAGCACGTCTGCCTTGCTGGCCAGCAGGACCTTCTGCACGCGTTCCGGGTCGCGCCGTCCGTCGAGGCCAACGGCCTTGCGGATGTTGTAGCTGACGATCCTCATGGTCCGCTCACAATACAGGCGCCATCAGCCGCGCGACAGGGGCGGCGATGCGCAGCCACAGGGGTTGCTCGGCCAGCGTCTTTTCCAGCTTCACCGACCGGGCAAAATCGGCCTCGAAAACACGTTCCAGCTTGTTGCAGGGATCGCGTTCGAAGAAATAGGCCGTGGTCTCGAAATTGAGTTGCGAGGACCGCTGGTCGAGGTTGTGCGTCCCGATCGCCGCGACCCGGTCATCGATCAGGAAGGCCTTCTGATGCAGAAAGCCCTCGCGGTAGCGCCAGATCTCGACACCGGCCTCCATCAGCTCGTCGAAATAGGCGAAGGCCGCGAGCCATGGCAGGTAGTGGTCGATGCTGTCCGGAATGAGGATGCGAACCTCCTTGCCCTGCGACGCCGCGTGTTTCAGCGCCGTGAGAGATGGCAGGTCCGGCACCAGATAGGGTGTCGAGATCCAGATCCGTTCGTGCGCCGCGGCCAGCGTCGCATAGATCATGGTGCTGCCGGTATCCTCGGCGTCGACGGGACCCGTGGCCACGATCAGGCCGTCCAGATCGCCTGCCTCCGATGCCGAACTCCATTCCAGCGTGTCGCGCAACGCCTCTCCCGTGACCCAGTGCCAGTCCTCGGCGAAGATAAGCTGCAGCTGCGTGACCATGGGGCCCTCGATCCGCAGGAAGGTGTCGCGCCACGGACCGAAGCTGGGGCTGCGGCCCATGTATTCGTCGCCCACGTTCAGCCCGCCCAGGAACCCCACGCGCCCGTCGGCGATCAACGCCTTGCGGTGGTTGCGGAAATTGACCTGAAACCGCCGCACGACGGGGCCGCCGCTGCGGGAATGGGTGATCCGGATGCCGGCTTCCGCCATCTCTCGCAGCAGCCGGGGGCGCAGGCTGATCGGGCGGAACACGTCATAGGCCAGCCAGACCCGCACGCCGCGCCGGGCCGCTGCCATCAGCCGGTCCGCCACCTCCCGGCCGAGACCGTCGTCGCGATAGATGTAGAACTGCACCAGAAGGTAGTGTTCGGCCGCGTCGATCACCTCGAAAAGCGCGTCGAACGTCTCCTGTCCGTCGATCAGGATGCGCCCGCTGTTGCCGCGCACCACCGGCAGGCCCGCGACGGATTCGAAGGGGCGCAGGTTGATGGCGAGCGGATCGTTATGGGCGGCGTCGGGCCAGTCGCTGCGGTGGTCCTCGAACAGTGCCCGGCTTTCGCGGCGCGCCCGCGCGCGGGACGCGTAGCGATGCGGCCCGAGAAACGCGTAGACCACGACGGCCAGATAGGGCGCGGCCAGAAGGAACACGACCCAGCCCACCGCTGCCTGCGGCGTGCGCGAGGTCTTGGCCGCGTGCCAGGCGGACCAGAGCGCGACGGCCACCAGGACCGTGGACAGGATGGGGAGGATCACTTGCAGCATCGGTGTCCATCCTTGCCCGAATTTCGCGCCGTCCGCCACGTTGCTAACTCCCGTCCGGCGCAGTAGGTACCGCCGCCATGACGCAGACGAACGATCATCCCTCCGGGCGCCCGCACCGCAACTTCTACGGCCGTCGCAAGGGCAAGCACCTGCGCGACAGCCAGGAGGTCTATCTGGAGGAGGACCTCGCCGGCCTGTCTCCGGGCCCGGTCACGTGGGAGGACAACCCCGAGCGGCGTCCGCTCGACCTCGACACGCTTTTCGGCGGGCGCGCGCTGTGGCTGGAGATCGGCTTTGGCGGCGGCGAGCACATGGTGCATCAGGCTGCGCACAACCCCGACAAGGGGCTGATCGGATGCGAGCCCTACATCAACGGCGTCGCCATGCTTCTGGGCAAGATCCGGACCTCCGGCGTCAGCAACCTGCGCGTATATCCGGGCGATGTGCGCGATCTCTTCGACGTGCTGCCGGACGCCTCGGTGGCGAAGGTCTTTTTGCTCTATCCCGACCCATGGCCCAAGACGCGGCACCACCGCCGCCGCTTCGTGACGTCGGAGCATCTGGAGCCTCTGGCGCGCGTGACGAAACCGGGGGCGGAGTTCCGCGTGGCGACCGACATTCCCGACTACGTGCGCCAGACCCTGCAGGAGGTGCCGCGCCACGGCTTCGACTGGCTGGCCGAGGGGCCTGCCGACTGGCGGGAGCCGTGGGGCGACTGGATCTCGACCCGTTACGAGCAGAAGGCGCTGCGCGAGGGGCGCGTGCCGCATTACCTGACCTTCCGGCGCAGGTAGGGCGCCCATGGGGAGTGGACGCCATCCGCGTCCGCGACTATCACGCGCTCCGAACGAGACAGGCGACGTGCAGAAGGAGGGCGGCTCATGTCCGGCCATGGCGATCCGGTACCGATGACCGCCCGCAAGGGGCCGCCGCTGAAGGGCACGGCCCGCATCCCCGGCGACAAGTCGATCTCGCACCGCAGCCTGATCCTTGGCGCGTTGTCGGTGGGCGAGACCCGTATCACCGGGCTGCTGGAGGGCCAGGACGTGCTGGATACCGCCCGCGCCATGGCGGTCTTCGGGGCCGAGGTGACGCAGCACGGTCCGGGCGAGTGGTCGATCCACGGTGTCGGTGTCGGCGGGTTCGGCGAACCCGATGACGTGATCGACTGCGGCAATTCCGGCACCGGCGTGCGCCTGATCATGGGCGCGATGGCCACGACGCCGATCACTGTGACCTTCACCGGCGACGCCAGCCTGCGGGGCCGCCCCATGGCGCGTGTGACCGACCCGCTTGCGCTTTTCGGGACGCAGGCCGTGGGCCGCGCGGGCGGACGCCTTCCGATGACGCTGGTGGGCGCGGCCGACCCGCTGCCGGTGCGCTACACGCTGCCCGTGCCGTCGGCGCAGGTGAAATCGGCGGTTCTGCTGGCGGGCCTGAACGCCCCCGGCGAGACGGTCGTGATCGAGGCCGAGGCCACGCGCGACCATACCGAGCGGATGCTGGCGGGCTTCGGCGCTGAAATCTCGACCGAGGTGACGGCGGAGGGCCGGGTCATCACCCTCGTCGGCCGCCCTGAATTGCGCCCGCAGACCATCGCCGTGCCGCGTGATCCGTCCTCGGCCGCCTTCCCGGTCTGCGCCGCGCTCATCACGGAAGCGTCCGACGTGCTGGTGCCCAATATCGGCCTGAACCCGACGCGCGCGGGGCTGTTCCAGACCCTGCGCGAGATGGGCGCGGACCTGACCTACGAGAACGAACGCGAGGAAGGGGGGGAGCCCGTGGCCGACCTGCGCGCGCGGTTTTCGCCGGACATGAAGGGCATCGAGGTGCCCCCCGAACGTGCCGCGTCGATGATCGACGAATACCCGATCCTGTCCGTCGTCGCGGCCTGCGCCGAGGGCCGCACGGAGATGCGCGGAGTCAAGGAGCTGCGCGTGAAGGAAAGCGACCGGATCGCGGCGATGGCCGATGGCCTGCGCGCCTGCGGCGTGACGGTCGAGGACGGGCCGGACTGGTGGATCGTCGAGGGGCGGGGGCCCGCCGGCGTTCCCGGCGGGGCCACCTGTACCACCCATCTCGACCACCGCATTGCCATGTCCTTCCTCTGCCTCGGTCTCGCGTCGCAAAAGCCTGTCGGCGTGGACGACGCGGGCCCGATTGCCACCTCCTTTCCGGTCTTCGAGCCGCTGATGCGCGCGCTTGGCGCCCATCTCGACCGGACGAACCGGGGGTGAGAACGCGGAACGCGGATCGCCCGGCCCCTGCCCCTTGCCGCCCGGGGCGGGCTCTGGTTCAACGGGCCGCATGAGTTTCACGGTCGCCATCGATGGGCCCGCCGCCAGTGGGAAGGGCACGATCAGCCGCGCGGTCGCTGCGCATTTCGGGCTGGCGCATCTCGACACCGGGCTGCTTTATCGCGCGGTGGGCAGGCGGATGCTGGAGGGCGAAACGCCCGAGGCCGCCGCGGCGGCGCTGACGTCCGAGGACGTCAGCGATCCCGATGCGTTGCGCGGGGCCGACGTGGCGCAGGCGGCATCCAAGGTCGCCGCCATCCCCGAGGTGCGTGCGGCGCTGGTCGATTTTCAACGCGCCTTCGCCAGCCGCGCAGGCGGTGCGGTTCTGGACGGCCGCGACATCGGCACGGTGATCTGTCCCGACGCGGTGGCGAAGCTTTTCGTTACGGCAAGCGCCGAGGTTCGCGCGCTCAGGCGCCACCGGGAGCTTCTCGAGCGTGGCGTCGAGACCAGCTACGAGGCGGTGCTGGCCGACGTGCACGAACGTGACGAGCGCGACGCCGGGCGCAGCACCGCGCCCATGATCGCCGCGCCCGATGCGGTGCTGCTCGACACCAGCGTGCTCAGCATCGATGAGGCGGTCGCGGCGGCCATCGGCGCGGTGCAGGCCCGTCACGGCGACTGACCGCCCGTTTGCTTGGCCCAACCCGGCAGGATCCTGCCGGGTACTTTAGGGACTGCGCCATGAATACCTAGTATCCTACATGCTCCCGCGCTCTTGAGTTTCATGGGCCGGGGCGACGGAACAAAAACCTACAGACTCCCAAAAGGAGACTTCATGACCTTTCGCAAAACCGCCGCTGCCGCCACATCCGCCCTTGCGTTTGCGCTGACCGCCGCGCCGGTCCTTGTGCTGAGCAGCGGCACGGTCACGGCGCAAGTGGCCGCCGATGAGTATTCCGCCGCGGACATCGACGCCTTTGTCGCGGCCTTCGTCGAGGTCAACGACGTGCGCACGGCCTACGCCCGGCAGCTTCAGCAGACCGAGGATGAAGCCGAGCAGCGCGCGATTATCCAAGAAGGCAATGCCGCGATCGTCGAGGCGATCGATGGTGTCGACGGAATGGACGTGGAGCTGTATTCCGCGATCCTCGAAGCCGCGGGTTCGAACGAGGATCTGAGCCAACGCATCACCCGCAGGCTCGACGACGTCGTCCAGGGCTGACGCCCGCCGCTCTTGCCAAGACGACGCGCCTTGATTATAGGCGCGTCGTCAACACGGTGAACGAAGCCGGGACCATGAGGATCGGGCAGGGTCGGACCTTTCCGGCCCTCTTTGTTTTTTCCGGGTATCCGGAACGACGCGAAGTCCGCCGCAGGCGGGCGCCAACCAAGACCGGCGGAACCAACCGCTCGGCCAGTGAAATCGAACGCCCAAGCCCTCATGAACTGAAGGGTCAGGGCACAAAAAGGATCCGATTGCCGCATGTGCGCTAAAGCAACCATGGAGGAATTCGAAGCCCTCCTCAACGAAAGCTTCGATATCGACACGCCCGACGAGGGGTCTGTCGTCAAGGGCAAGGTCATCGCCATCGAGGCGGGACAAGCCATCATCGATGTCGGCTACAAGATGGAAGGCCGTATCGATCTCAAGGAATTCGCAAGCCCGGGCGAGGCGCCCAGGATCGATATCGGCGACGAGGTCGACGTCTACCTGCGCAGCGTCGAGAACGCCCGCGGCGAGGCTGTCATCAGCCACGAGATGGCCAAGCGGGAAGCCGCGTGGGACCGTCTGGAAAAGGCCTACGCCAACGAGGAACGCGTCGAGGGCGCAATCTTCGGTCGCGTGAAGGGCGGCTTTACCGTCGATCTCGGCGGCGCCGTGGCCTTCCTTCCCGGCTCTCAGGTCGATGTGCGCCCCGTGCGTGACGCGGGCCCGCTCATGGGGCTCAAGCAGCCGTTCCAGGTGCTCAAGATGGACCGCCGCCGCGGCAACATCGTTGTCTCGCGCCGCGCGATCCTCGAGGAATCCCGCGCCGAGCAGCGCGCCGAGGTCATCGGCAAGCTGTCCGAAGGCGATGTTGTGGACGGCGTGGTCAAGAACATCACCGAATACGGTGCGTTCGTGGACCTTGGCGGTGTCGACGGGCTTCTGCACGTCACCGACATGGCATGGCGTCGTGTCAACGACCCCAAGGAGATCCTTTCGATCGGCGAGACCGTCAAGGTGCAGGTCATCAAGGTCAACAAGGAAACCCACCGTATCAGCCTCGGCATGAAGCAGTTGCAGGACGATCCGTGGGATGCGGTGGAGGCTCGGTACCCGCTTGATTCGGTGCACACCGGGCGCGTGACCAACATCACCGATTACGGCGCCTTCGTGGAGCTGGAGCCGGGTGTCGAGGGTCTGGTGCACGTGTCCGAGATGTCGTGGACCAAGAAGAACGTCCATCCCGGCAAGATCGTCTCCACCTCCCAGGAGGTCGAGGTCATGGTGCTGGAGATCGACACCGCCAAGCGCCGCGTGAGCCTTGGCCTCAAGCAGACCATGCGCAACCCGTGGGAAGTCTTCGAAGAGACCCACCCCGTCGGCACGCAGGTCGAGGGCGAGGTCAAGAACATCACCGAGTTCGGTCTCTTCGTCGGTCTCGACAACGACATCGACGGCATGGTGCATCTCAGCGACCTGACCTGGGAAGGTCGGGGCGAGGACGTGATCCAGAACTTCCGCAAAGGCGACATGGTCAAGGCCGTGGTCACCGAGGTCGACACCGACAAGGAGCGTATCTCGCTCTCGATCAAGGCGGTCGAGGGAGACCCGTTTGCCGATGCGATCGACGGCGTGAAGCGCGGCTCGGTCATCACCGTCGAGGTCACCGCGATCGAGGATGGTGGCATCGAGGTGGATTACAACGGCATGAAGTCGTTCATCCGCCGCTCCGACCTCAGCCGCGACCGGGCCGAACAGCGCCCCGAGCGCTTCCAGGTCGGTGACAAGGTGGATGTCCGCGTGACCAATGTCGACGCGCGGTCCCGCCGACTGGGCCTGTCGATCAAGGCGCGCGAGATCGCCGAGGAAAAGGAAGCCGTGGAACAGTATGGCTCCTCCGACTCGGGCGCGTCGCTGGGCGACATCCTCGGTGCGGCGCTGAAGCGCGACGACGACTGACGCCCGCACGCCTGCGTTCGAGACAGGAAGGCCCCGCTGTTCGGCGGGGCCTTTTTTTATCGATGGCACCCGGCCTGTTTGCCGCCGGCACGCTCGGCGCGTGCTGTGTGGCGGGGAACTTTCCGGGCGCCGGGGCATTTCTCCGGTGTGCGGAAATGAAAGGGAGCCCCGCCATGTTGCAGAAAACGCTCGCCATATCGACCGTCGTCGCCGCGATGTCGATCCAGCCGGCAATGGCCCAGGAGGACGGGACATCGTGGCTCCCGAGCCTTCTCACGGACACGCCGGCGCAGGGCTTCGACCTCGCGGTCACCATGGCGCGCGAGGCCGTGACCACAACGCAGACCGACACGGAGGTCCTCTTCGCCCTGCGCCCGAATTACAGCCGCGATCCGCAGAGCCTGATCGACGTCTCGGGCGTCGTGGCGCGGTATTTCGCCATCGTCGCCGAGGCCAACGACTACTGGCGCGACTGACGCGGGTGGCCGGCTGCCGGCCATGGCAGGCGGGGAACGGGGAACATGCGCCCCGAACCTCGGCTCGGGGGCACAAATTCCGTGGATAAGACTCACGCTCCCTTTCGTCGAAACATCGATGTCACGGTTGTCCGTCACGGTTCGACCGCGAGGCATGTCCCCCGGTCTGTCGCCACGGTCACCCCCATACCCCGTCCAGGCTGACGCCCTCGAAAGGCCCTGCACCCCGCCCGGTGCAGGGCCTCTTGCCGCCGATACGTCCGCGTCAGCCTCCGGGAAAACGTCGCCCCGAGCGCTTCCAGGCCGGTGACAAGGTGGATGTCCGCGTGACCAATGTCGACGCGCGGTCCCGCCGACTGGGCCTGTCGATCAAGGCGCGCGAGATCGCCGAGGAAAAGGAAGCCGTGGACCAGTACGGATCTTCCGACAGCGGCGCGTCGCTGGGCGATATCCTGGGTGCTGCGCTCAAGAAGGACGACGACTGAGCGGCGACCTTCGTGAATTGATCGATGAAAGGCCCCGCCCCCGGCGGGGCCTTTCGCGTTTCGGCGGGACATCTCAGCCGGTTTCCTCTGGCTCCGGATCGTCGCGCCGGTCCCGAGCCTTTTCGACGCGGTATTCCGAGGCGGCGCGCTTATGCGCCCGGTCATCCTGTTCGCGCCGCTGGCGCAGGTCCTGTAGGTGTCCGGCCTTTCCGTAGACGATAAGCCTGTCTCCGGCCGCGATGCGTGTGTCGCGCGATGGTGCACCCCTGAAGTCGCCGCCCGTCCGCTCGATCCCGAGGACTGTCACGCCCTCGGCCTGCAGATCGAGTTCTCCCAACGTGTGTTCGGCCAGCCAGCTGTCGGGCTCTACGTCGACAACGCTGACATTCCAGTCCTCGCGCAGGTGCAGGAGTGCCGCGAAATCATGAAGCTCGGAGCCCGCGAATCGTCTTAGGCCGCGCCGGATGATGGGTGTCGCCCAGCGGTTCAGACGCTCCGACCGGGCGAGCATCAGGATCGCGCCCGCGCCGAACACCAGCACCACGATTTGCAACGGCGTCTGCCCTTCGGACCCCACGAAGGTCAGGATCGTGCTGGCGATGGCCGAGACAGCGCCGACGGACCCGGCCCGCATCAGGATCGCCGCGATCCGTCGCCGGGCGATCTCGTTCATCACGCTCTCGGATTCCTGCGTGGTGAACCCTGCCCCCGAGAAGGCAGACAACGACTGGAACCGCGCGACCTCTTCCGACAACCCGGTCATGGTCAGCGCGATCGTCCCGATGCGCACGACAAGGAACGACAACGCGATGACGATCAACAATGAGCCCAGCGCCAGCATGGAGGCACAACGCGGCCACCGGCGGTTTCGTTTCACGCCGGGCGACGTTCCTTTGGTCATCACATGATCGTGCAGCGGCGCTGCCAAATGGCTGTTACATGTTCAGGGCACGATGACCTTCGAGCTGGGCCAATAGGGCCTTTAGCTTCCGACCCCCAACCCGGGCGCAATGTCCCCCATTGTCCCACGCCCGGGTCCGTGTGCTGGGGGAGGCCCCGTATCCTTGGTGGGTGCGGGGCCTCTTTCGTGTCACGCGTCCCGGCCGCCCGCTGTCACTGACCCAACCGGTTACCGCAGCCAGTTTGCCGCAGCCGTGCCGCTTGCCGTCTTCGGCGCTCGGCCTAACTGAATTTCAGAAATTTCTGAAATGTCTGCGCGAACAGGGTTTTCAGACCATGACACTTACACCTCTCCAGCAGGAGTTCGTCCTGCATTTCGGGGAAATGGGCAGCCGGTGGGGCATCAACCGCACCGTGGGGCAGATCTATGCCCTGCTGTTCCTGTCCCGCGAGCCGCTGAATGCGGAAACGATAACCGACGCGCTCGGGGTCAGCCGGTCGAACACGTCGATGGGGCTGAAGGAACTGCAATCCTGGGGCCTGGTCCATCTCAGGCACTTTCAGGGCGACCGGCGGGACTATTTCACGACGCCTGAAGACCTCTGGGAGATCGTGCGCATCCTCGTGGCCGAACGGAAAAAGCGCGAGATCGACCCGACGCTCACCAAGTTGCGGGAACTGGAGATGTCCGGCCCCGCCGGTGACGACTACGCCGAGGCGCGCATCGCGGAACTGCGCGAAATGATCGAGATGATGACCGGCTTCTATGCCGAGATGGAAAAGCTCGAGACCGAGCGCCTCGTGAAACTGA
>Ga0209948_1000223_pt1 | contig 17325 bp, 19 predicted proteins | sample SalPonR2_C_D2_MG_FD_185709 | JGI IMG/M metagenome (GOLD analysis project Ga0209948, IMG submission 185709) | Salt pond soil microbial communities from South San Francisco under conditions of wetland restoration - Salt Pond MetaG R2_C_D2_MG... ... | reverse complement strand
ATAATAGGTATCCATTTTATCTGTCAGATCTATTTTTACTGAGTATACTACTGCCGGTTGGCAGGAAATCCTGTATTTTTCATTTTCTGTATACTTATCAGAAGACCAGTATTGATTCCAGTCCCAGGGCTGATTAATTTCCAGCATCAACTGAAATGTATCTGGTATTGCCGATGATATTGTAAAATCAACTTGAAAATCATTCTTAGGAGTAGCGCCAGTAATAGCGTCAGGAACAGGCTGTTTAGGTGAAGGAATCTTTGGGAGGCTGGTGTTATTGTTCCTCTTGTGAAGCCAGTATGGTAAAGTCATTGGTCGAGGTCTACTGCCTGACTCTTCTGTCCATTGGCCTGGCTTTTTGATGCCATAGGGCCACGTTCCACTGCCAATAGCGTCAGTAACAAACAAACTCTTCAGAAATTTTCCCTCAATATTTTCTAACCAAATGGCAAAAGTTGGATGATTATAAGATTTTCCCTGCTCAATGTTTAAACATAAATTTATTTTTTTGGAATTTGATGTTTCCTGTGAATTATAAGTTTGACTTTCTATAGAAGAAACGGGAACTAAAAATATAATAAAAATTATAAATAGAGAATTTGTAATCTCTTTAGTAATCATTTTCCCTCCCAACATTAATATTAAAAATTAATAAACAAATCAATTTTCACACTTCAAAGTTATTTTAATTTCTGGAATAATTACTAAAATGTAAAGACCAAAAGTGATTCTTGGAAAATTTAAGTAATGTAAATTTTGAATTTAGGTCTATAAGCATACCTAATATATGTTAGAAAATATACTTATAAATCTGTTTTAAGTCCTTGCTCAAAAGTTGACCGATTATAAATTATAAATGTCTTATAATGATATAATTGGATCCTTTTGCTATAAGAATCTGCTTCCTTTAGTAGAGTTGCAGTTGGATATAATTTATATTTTTGAATGTCTCCTACTAGTTCCTATATAGTAAGATTTAGATAAATTAACTGGCTAGTAGAAATCCAATTAAACCACCCCAGATAACACTTGTCCAGGGATTACTCGTTATAGGGCAGGTTCCTGTCCTGCAACCAATAAATTTATAAACAAGAAATCCAATTCCTGAACCTGCGGCTACAGCCAATATTTTTGTTAGCATTTTCTTATTCCCTTTATAAAAATTTAAGGCTATTTCCAAAAAATTGTTTTTCATTTTTTGCTAAAACTTTGATTTTAATTAGCATTTTAGATTTTTTTTCATCTTACTATAACTTCGATGAATTATTGCAAAGAAAGTTACAAAATTATTTATAGTAATTTGTTTAAGAAAATAGGAAAATATTACTTGACAATGCGAGAAATTGTATTTAATATTAAATTGAAATGAATACAAAATTGAACAAAATAAAAAAAATATTAAAAGAAAATAATATAAAAGGGACACATCAAAGAATTAGGATTATGGAATATCTGATGGAGCAAGATAAGCATCCCACTGTAGAGGAAATATATCAAGAAATGGTCAAAGAAATTCCAACCCTCTCAAAAACTACCGTTTATAATTCGATTGAAAAATTTGTTGAAAAGGGGTTGGTAGAGGAACTGACAATAACTGGAAGGGAAAACCATTATAGCGTGGAAAATAAAGAGCATTGTCATTTTTTTTGTAGAAAATGCAAAAATATTTATGATATCATGATTGATCAAAACAAGAAGAGAGGGAATAATAACTTTTTGACTGAAGAAGGACACAAAATAGAAGAGTCGCATAGATATTTCAAAGGTATTTGTCAGAATTGTCTGGAAAAAGATCTGTAATAAGGGACTGTTTATATTGTTATAAAAAGATTGATAGATAGGGAGAATTTCTAATTTAATTTAGATAGACTATAAATATGATAGGAATTCTTATTTGCAAAAATGACAATTTTTAACTATAATTATAATGAACATAGAGAAAAGTTGAAATTTGGGCTTTATTCTTGGAGGGAATTTATAACTAACTTAGAAAGTGAAATGATATCACTAGGATGAAAATTAAGGTGGAAGAGAGGTAAGGATAAATATTAGCAATATTTGAAGGAGGAAATTATGGCTTTATTTGAATGGAGAGAAGAATATAGTGTCAATGTTGATGAGATTGATCAACAACATAAAAAATTGATCCAGATGATCAATGATTTACATACAGCAATGAAAGAAAAAAAAGCCAAAGATGTGATTGAAGATGTTTTGAAAAGAATGGAATTCTATGTAGAGGAGCATTTCAATACTGAAGAAAAATATTTTGATAAATTCGATTATCCCGAAGCTGAAGAGCATATTCAAGAACATGATCAATTTGTAGAAAAAGTGGAAGAGTTTATAGAAGATTATATGGATGGCAAAATGATGCTGTCTATGAAGCTAATTAATTTTTTAAAAGATTGGTTAACCAATCATATTAAAGGAACGGATCAAAAATACAGTGAATTTTTCAATGAGCATGGTTTGAGTTAAACTACAAAATAGAGGCGCAGAATGAATCTAGAAGCATTTTTAGCAATTGGATATGGTTTATATACAATCTGTTCTCATTCTGGTAAGAGATATAACGGCCAGATAATGAATGCAATGGTTCAGATAACTCCAGACCCGCCCGATGTTATAGTTAGTATCAGCAAGAAAAATTTAACAGGAGAATTTATCAAAGATAGTGGAGTATTTACTGTTTCTGTATTAGAACAGGCTACGCCTATGGAGTTTATTGGTAAATATGGTTTCAAAAGTGGTAAAGAAATAGACAAGTTCGATGATACTGATTATTTTATTGGTGAGACAGAAGCGCCCGTTATTACGGAAAATTCTGTGGCCTATTATGAATTTGAATTATTAAGAACGATTGAGCACGCAGATTATAACCTCTTTATAGGTCGGGGGGTGGAGGCAGACGTTTTACAAGAGGAACAGCCCCTAACCTATAAATATTATAGAGAAGTAATGCGTGGTAAGGCACCTGCAACAGCGCCTACTCACGTGGTGAAAAATGATAAAAGTGAATCAAAATCAAAAAATAAGGAGACAAAAATGGCTAAGTATGAATGTACTGTATGTGGTTATATTTATGATCCAGAAGAAGGAGATCCTGAAAATGGTATTGAACCTGGAACATCTTTTGAAGAATTACCAGATGATTGGGTTTGCCCTGTTTGCGGAGTTGGAAAAGATGAATTTGAGAAAGTGGAGTAGTAAGTGGCAGTACAAAAATTAAATTCAAAAGTTCTTTCAGTTGGAGCCAAACATTGGGATAGAGAACTTTTTGACGAATTGATACCTTTACCAGATGGTACTACATACAATTCCTATATCATTGAAGGTAAAGAAAGTACGGCTTTAATTGATACTGTAGATCCGGAGACTATTGATCAATTAATGGAAAATCTTGATGAAGCGGGAGTAGAACAAATTGATTACATTATAGCAAATCATGCAGAGCAGGATCATTCTGGTGGCTTACCTTATATTTTAGAGGAGTATCCAGAAGCCACGATTATCACAAATTCAAAATGCAAAAGGTTTCTGACCGATTTGCTTCCTGTAGAAGAAGATGATTTTAAAGTTGTAGAAGATGGGGAAGAAATATCTTTGGGCGATAAAACTCTGGAGTTTTTGAAGACTCCCTGGGTACATTGGCCTGAGACTCTTTCTACCTATCTCCAGGAAGATAATATTCTGTTTCCCTGTGATTTTTTTGGAGCCCATATAGCTGCAAGTAAACTATATGTTCAGGATGAACAGCGCGTATTGGAAGCGGCTAAAAGATATTATGCCGAAATAATGATGCCTTTTCGGGGACAGATAAAAAAGAATATGAAAAAACTAGAAGGTTATGAAATTGACGAAATTGCTCCCAGTCATGGTCAAGTTTATTCCGATCCTTCTTTGATAATGGATGCTTATTCCGAATGGATCTCAGATGATGTTAAAAATGAAGTGGTTTTACCATATGTATCAATGCATGGAAGCACTAAAAAGATGGTAGATCATTTAATTGATGCTTTAACTAATAGAGATATAGTTGTTAAACCTTTTAATCTAACCAAAGTTGATCTGGGTGAACTTGCTAAAGCACTTGTTGATGCAGCTACTATTGTTTTGGCTTCGCCAACTATGTTGACGGGTACTCATCCGGAAGCATTATATGGAACTGTATTGGTTAATGCTCTGCGCCCTAAAACTAAATATGCTGCGATTATAGGTTCCTATGGTTGGGGCGGTAAAATGGAACAAGAAATAAAAGACCATCTGAATAGGTTAAATGTTGATTTGTTTTCCTCTGTAATTAAGAAAGGCCATCCTGACGAATCTGTTTTTGAAGAATTGGATCAGTTGGCAGATTCGATTAAAGATAAACATAAGGATATTAATTAAAAAAGGAGGTGGAATGGCAACTTTTAATCCCGGAGAAATCTATCAGTTTGCTGTTAAAATAGAAGAGAATGGAGAGAAGTATTATCGGTGGGTAGCTGATACTGTAGAAAAGGGAGACCTGGAAAAATTGTTTGAGTACCTCGCAGATGCAGAAGTAAATCATAAAAAGGTCTTCAAAAAGATGCTTTCTCGTTTTGAAGATTACAAACCTCGTGAAAGTTATCCCGATGAATATTTTAAATACCTTAGAGCTTATGCCGATAATTTGATTTTTAGCATTGAAAATCTAACTCAGGATATGCAGTCTATCGAAACAGCCCGTGATGCTATACAATATGGAATCAGCAAGGAGCTTGAGACTATAGCCTACTATCGGGAGATGAAAAATCTAATTTCAGAAAGTGAACAGGATAAAATTAATGATATTATTGAAGAAGAGAAAAAACATGTTCTTAAATTATCTGAAATTGAAGAAGAATATAAGAATAGCAAACTGAAGTAATGATTTAGAAAATATTTTCAGTCCTAAGTTAAGCGTTCATCAATGAAGTAGTAAGTCCACTGAAAAAAGAAAATTCTGATTCTAAAGTCATGTTGAGCGGTACCGAAACAGGTAGAAAAAGGCATAAAATAATTATCCTGCGTTTCCCTTGAAAAAGATTCTGTCGGGGTGCTCAGTATGACAGTAGGATCCTGTTGTCAGTGTGATAAAGTTATAATTTAATCAAAAAACTAAAGGAGTAGGTTATGGAAAAAAAAGAAATTTATAAATGTGAAGTATGTGGGAATGTAGTAGAATTAGAAACTGTTGGAGGTGGGGCATTAGTTTGTTGTGGAGAAGAGATGAAATTGCTAGAAGAACAAACTGATGATTCTTCTACTGAAAAACATGTGCCTTATATTGAGAAAAATGGTGATGAAGTTGTTGTAAAAATAGGTGAAAATAACTCTCATCCTATGGAAAAAGAACATTACATTGAATGGATAGAATTAATTGCTGATGGTGAAGCTTGCCGTAAATTTCTAGAACCAGGTGATGATCCAGAAGCAGTATTTCAAGTAGGCGATGTTGATGAATTATCAGCAAGAGAATATTGTAATGTCCACGAACTTTGGAAAAGTTAATTAAAAAATAAGGATCTTTTATGTTAAATGACAATATAGAAGAAGCATTGAACGATCAGGTAAATAAAGAGTTATATTCTGCGTATTTATATCAGGCTATGGGCGCTCAGGCTGAATTTGATGGATTTGAAGGAATTGCAAGCTGGATGTCAGTTCAGGCTGAAGAAGAGGTGTTTCATGCTAAAAAGATTTATAATTTTATTAATGAAAAAGGTGGAAGAGTTGAATTAGAATCTATTGAGAAGCCTCCTGTTGATTTTGATTCTGTCCAGGCTATGTTCGAAGGAGCTCTTGAGCATGAACAATTTGTCACTAAATCCATTAATGAACTAGTAGATCTAGCCCAGGAAGAAAACGACCATGCTACTGAAATTTTTCTACAGTGGTTTGTCGAAGAACAGGTTGAAGAAGAAGACTCTGTAGAAAGTATTTTGGATAAACTGGAATTAATTGGTGATAGTGGACAGGGACTTTTAATGTTCGATAAGGAATTGGGCCAAAGAGTCTTTACTGAATCTGAAGACGAACAAGAAGGGTAAGTAAGCCGCCTTTCTAATAAATTATAACTAATCCGGCAGAATGTAGATTTCTGCCGGATTTTATTACCTTCCAATTCTGGTGTAAATAAAAAATTAAATAATGAGGAAAATAATGTCTAAAGATTTTATAGTAGTTGTAGTTAATAAAAGAAGAGAAGAAGCAGTTGAAGTGCAGAAAATTTTAACTGAATGGGGATGTTATATTAGAACAAGATTGGGTATGCATGATGATGTGCTAAACCAATGTTCTAATGTAGGTAATATTTTTCTAGAACTAGCAGGCGAAGAAGAAAATGATAAAAAACATGAAGATTTGGAACAGGAATTAAATAATATTGAGGGAGTAACTGCTAAGTTGATTACTCTCGATGTAGAAGAGTAAATTCATTCCAAAAATTTAGTCCGATATATATAAAAATAGTGCAGAATTAAACAGGGGTAATCTACCTTATAATTGATTAATTTTTAAAAAGTATAGTTTGGTAAAAAGTCTAATGACCGTAATTTCGAGGCCCTTGCTAAAGACCTCTGGTTAGGCAGTCTAGGAATATATAAACGAAATATGTGAAAATTTTATAAATTACTAAAAAAGGGTGAAAAAGCACTTTTTATGAGACCATCAAAAAGTGTTTTATTAAAATATTAATAGTCATAAGTAATTGTTGAATAAACCTATCAATAATTAAATTATAAAATATTGTTAATAAATAGCTTTGTTTTTTGCGTCCTTATGAGCAGGAATTGTAATGAGACCATCAGAATTAACTATAAAAAAAATATTCTGAGATAGAAAAATCTATTATTATACTAAATTTTTATTTATTTTTATACCGAAATTTGAAATAAAAATATAGAGTGAATACTATGGAAGATAAAAAAATAACATTTTTTGATGCCAAAGAATATGATGAAGAAATGTTTGATAAAGTTAATCAAGATTTTGGATTTGAATTAAAGTACTTTGACAATAAACTTTCGCCTGAAACTGCAATTTTAGCCAAAGATTCCGATGCAATCTGTATTTTTGTTAATGATAGAATGGATGCAGAAACTATTGAGAAATTAGAGGAATATGGAATAAATATTGTTGCTCTGAGATCAGCAGGATATAATAATGTTGATCTTGAGGCAGCTTACCAAACGCTTCATGTAGTCAGGGTTCCTGCTTATTCTCCCTATGCAGTGGCAGAGTATACTGTGGCCCTGATACTTTCAGCCAACCGAAAAATACATAAGGCCTATTATCGAATCAATGATAATAATTTTAATATTAGTGGACTGCAGGGTTTTGATATGCATGGTAAAAGTGCTGGTGTGATTGGGACTGGTAAAATAGGAAGAATTTTGATTAAAATATTAAATGGCTTTGGAATGGATATTTACGCTTATGATCCTTATCCCGATCATGATTATGCAAAAAAAATTGGCTACGACTATGTAGATCTAGATACTTTATATAAAAAGTCAGATATTATTTCTTTAAACTGTCCTTTAACTAAAGAGACCTATCATATTATAGATGATGAAAGTATTTCCAAGATGAAAGATGGAGTTATGATAGTAAATACTGGGAGAGGACATTTGATAGATACTCAGGCCTTAATAGAGGGATTAAAGAGTAAAAAGATTGGTTCGGCTGCTCTTGATGTATATGAGGAGGAAAGCAAATACTTTTTTGAAGATTTTTCCGATCAATTAATTAGTGATGATACTCTGGCTAGATTGCTAAATTTTAATAATGTCTTAGTGACCTCCCATCAGGGATTTTTTACTTCAGAAGCGCTGAATAATATCGCCACTACTACTTTGCAAAATATCGAGGACTATTTTATGGGTAAAGCTCTCGAAAATGAAGTCTGTTATCGCTGTCCAGGAGATGTCTGCCATAAAGAAGAAGAAGGTCGTTGTTTCTTCCTGCAAGAAGAAACAGCCTAAAAAATGGAGAAGGAATGGAATCTAACTTTCTAATTGCAATCCTAATGACATTATTGGCGGGGCTTTCTACAGGTATAGGAAGTGTGCTTGCCTTTGTCACAAAAAGGACAAGCCCTAAGTTTTTATCAGGAAGTCTGGGCTTTTCAGCGGGAGTTATGATCTATGTTTCTTTCATGGAAATAATCCCTAAAGCAAGGGAATCTATGATAGAGGGTAGCAGTCATGTAGCAGGACACTGGCTAACTGTAGGTGCTTTTTTTGCTGGAATTATTTTTATTGGTTTAATAGACAAGGTAGTGCCCGAGTATGAAAATCCTCATGAGGTGAAAGATATTGAGGCAATAGAACATCCAGATATGCTTGAAAACAAAGATGAATTAATGCGGATGGGGATTTTTTCAGCTCTCGCAATAGCAATACATAATTTCCCGGAAGGATTTGCTACTTTCACTTCGACTTTGCAAGATCCTAGTCTTGGGATACCAATTGCCATAGCTATTGGTATCCACAATATTCCAGAAGGTATTGCTGTATCTGTACCAATATTTTTTGCTACAGGTAGTAGAAAAAAAGCTTTTTTTTATTCTTTCTTGTCGGGTATCTCTGAACCATTGGGAGCCCTAATAGGATTTTTACTTTTAAGGCCTTTCATGGGACCAAAAGTTTTTGGACTCATGTTTGCGGCAGTAGCAGGCATCATGGTTTTTATTTCATTTGATGAATTATTACCCACTGCTGAGGAATATGGTGAGCATCATATTGCTATCACAGGATTAATATCGGGTATGGTGGTTATGGCAACCAGTTTACTTTTCTTTGTATAATTTTTTAATTGGGAATTATACAAAATAAACCGCTGTAATAGAAGTTAATTTTTTAAAAATACAATAGGATAAAAAATTGAAAGAAGAGGATGTTGAACAGTATATTTTAGCCCTTAAAAAGTTAAAAAACGGCAAGAAAGAATTAAATCTACCTTCTACAGAAAGCTCAAAATTAAATCAACTTGGTACATTAATAAAAGAAGTGCGGGATAAATATAATAGGAGATTGACAGAGTTCAATCGTTTGTTTAGAATAACTGAAGAATTGAATGAAGAAATTGAATTAGACGAAGTCTGGAATAATGTATATGAGTCCTTCCAGCATATTATACCATTTGACCGGATTGGAGTAGCTGAATTAAAAGACGCTGAAGAAGGACAAATAGTGCGTTCAACCTGGAGTAGATCAGAAAGTGATACAGTTAAAATTCAGGCAGGATATAGTGCTCCTTTAGAGGGAAGTAGTCTGGAAAATATAATCGAAACTGAAGAACCAAGAATAATAAATGATTTACAAAAGTATTTGAAAGAAAAGCCATATTCTGAGTCAACTCGATTAATAGTAGAAGAGGGTATTAGATCAAGTTTAACATGTCCCCTATATGCCCTTGGAAAACCAATTGGATTTGTATTTTTTAGTTCGAGAGAACCGGGAACTTACAAAGATAAACATATTGGGATTTTTAAACAAATATCTAATCACCTTTCTATGGTAGTAGAGAAAAGTCGTATGATGCAGGAATTGAGAGAATTGGACGACTTAAAAAATGAAATTTTAAGAATTGCAGCTCATGATATGAAAAGTCCAGCTAATGTTATCAGAAACTATGTTCAAATTTGGAAGCAGGGCTATTATGGTGAGGTAACTGACAAGCAGAAGGAACCCCTGGAAAGAATAGAGAGTACCTGTTATAGAATGTTGGATTTGATTGATAATCTTATGAATCTAAGTGATATTGAATCAGGGGAAATGACTCTAGAAAAAGAGCAGGTTAATGTTAAAGAAATTTTGACTAATTTTTACCTGGATTCTAGTTCTCTTGCAGAGGAAAAATCTATTGATGTTAAGCTTGATATTCCAGAAAAACTACCTGAGCTAAAAATAGATAAAAATAAAATTATCCAGGTAATTGATAATTATTTCTCCAATGCAGTCAAATATTCAAAACCAGAGACTGAGATTACCATTGGAGCAAGTATGAGTGAAGATAGCGTTGAAATCTATGTTCAGGATCAGGGTCAGGGTATACCTAAAGACAAACAGCACAAATTATTCACAAAATTTGGCAAAGCCGGTGTAAAACCTACGGGAAAAGAAAAAAGCACCGGTCTAGGACTATATATTAGCAAAATATTTATTGAGAAACATGGGGGAGCAGTCGGAGCTGAGAGTGAGCATGGCAAAGGATCGCGGTTTTATTTTTCCTTACCTAAATGATGTTTGAATAATTCAAAAAATAATATTTCATACAATGGGATAGGCAAAAAGCCTCTCATTTGTCATATTGAGCGATCTGCCGGCTTATCGTAATATTTTAAACAATTAAATGAAAAATATTTATTAGTTCACCGGTAAAAGTAAGAATTCAGTATAATCCTTAATTATTCATAACCATTTTAAAATGGTAGGTTAAGAATATATTTTATATTCTTTTAAATACTCTTTTCTATAAAAACTCAGTTTTTCCGAAGGATCCTCCCTGGGAGTCCTTGGTGACCTTTGGGGGATGGTTATGAATAATTTTAAGGTAACCCCCAGGGTCCAGGGGCCATGGCCCTTGGATGAAAAAGGCCCCACCAGGGATCCTCCCTAGGAGTCCTTGGTGACCCAAGGGAAATGGTAATGAATTTTTCAGGTAAAGGGTTTTTATTTAAAATAATAATAATTCTGTTGGTGCACTGGCTTATTTATTACAAGTCAGTGCATTTTTTTCTTTAACTAGATTATATACTAATTTTTTTGAATTGACTATTGAAAATTATATTATAAGTTTTAAGCTTGTAATTAGTATTTATTCGGTGGAAATAATCTATTTAAAGAAATACAACAAAAGGGATAACTGTAATGGATAAGAATAAACGTGAATGTAAACGATGGTCTTTTTTACCCTTGAAAATCTTAAATAATGAAAATAATCATTTTGGTAATATTAGAGACATATCTACCAAGGGAATAGGTTTAATAATTAAGGATAAAATAACAGCCCCTAAAAAATTTTCTTTCAAAATGCATATACCCAATACACTAAAAAATGGAAACGATGTTGATTTTGTGGCAAGATCCGTGTGGTGCCAACCAGTGTGGGACAATAGATACTCAGCCGGATTTGAATATATCGATACAGATCAGCAAACAATTGAAAAGATTCAAAAACTAATAGATAAATATGGCTTTATTATTTAAAAAAAATGTGATAATTGAATAATCAAAAAGGAGGGAAAATGCAAATAAATTCTTACCAATTTGGCAAAATGGTAATTGATGATAAAACTTTCACAAATGACCTAAAAATATTTCCTGAAAAAGTGAAGTCGAATTGGTGGAGAAATTCAGGACATGATCTTTCTATATCAGATATTCAGGATGTAATTGAATATCAGCCAGATGTGTTAATTATTGGTACCGGTAATAGTGGAAGGATGAAAGTTGGAAATGATATAATTAAATATCTAAAAAAGAAAGGAATTACAAAGATAAGTGTTGAGAAAACTAATAAAGCAGTAAAATTATATAATCAAGAACAGAATGAAAAGAAAGTAGGAGCATTCCATTTAACTTGTTGAATTTTTTATTTCCTGAATTGTCTATTTTCCATTAATCAAATTTTATAAATATTTCTAAGTTACTATTCATCAAGAATAAACTGAGCAATACCATCAGGGGTAAGTCCAACAAGATCTAATAATTCATCTCGTGTACCGTGTTCAACAAATTCATCTTCAATACCTAGTGTATCAACACTACAGTCCATCTTATTATCGTTTATAAACTTAGTCACTTTTGATCCAAAACCACCTTCTAGAGTGTTATCCTCGATTGTTATAATTTTATTGTGGGAAGAGGCTATCTCTGTCAATTTTTCCTCATCAAGGGGTTTAATAAACCTTGCATTGATTATTGTAGGATCGATTCCATTATTTTGTAAATCATTAATTGCGTTTAGACTGGCTTGTACCATTGTTCCAATACCTAAAATCGCTATATCTTGGCCTTCTTTTACAGTTTCCCAGGAACCTATCTCTAGAATTTCTGGTTCAATACCTTTATCAAATTCAACGTACGAATCTTTTGGATACCTGATTGCAAATGGATTACTATCCTGCTCAAGAGCAGTGAATAATAGATTTCTTAATTCATTTCCTGTTCTAGGCGCTGAAACTATAATGCCAGGAACAGTATTAAGGTAGCTCAGATCAAATACACCATGATGGGTAGGTCCATCTGCACCAACTAATCCAGCCCGGTCCATAGTAAATATAACAGGAAAATCTTGCAGAGCAATATCATGAATTATCTGGTCATAAGCTCTTTGTAAAAAAGTAGAATATATACAAACTATAGGTCGATATCCTTCAGCTGCTAAACCACCAGAAAAAGTAACTGCGTGTCCTTCAGCAATACCTACATCATAATGTTTATCAGGATATTTTTCTGTAAAGTCCGCAAGCCCTGTACCTTCTTTCATAGCAGCGGTAATGAAATTTGCTTTATCATTTTTCTGCGCTATTTCTTCTGCAATTTCACCAAAACTTTTACTAAACCTTGGTTTGCTTTTTTCTGAATCTTCAGAAGCAGTTTTATCTTTAGCCGGACTGATACCATGGTAAGCAGTAGGGTCTTTTTCCGCTTTTTCCAGACCTTTGCCTTTGGTAGTTCTAACGTGTAATATGACTGGATAGGGGAGGTCTTTAATATTTTTAAATACCGTAATTAATTCTTGTACGTCATGTCCGTCAACTGGCCCAAAATATCTCAGACCAAATTCTTCAAATACTACAGTAGGAGCCAGGAGCTTTTTGAGAGGTTTCATTATTTTGCGTCCCAATCTTCTGAAAACATTTCCTCCTTTGGGTAGATGCCCCAATACTTCCCAGATACGGTTTTTATAATGCTGATATTTTGGATTTTGAATAATTCTGCTAAAATAATTAGACATGGCTCCTACATTAGGTGAGATTGACATTGAATTATCATTTACAATAACTAAAAAAGGACCATCAAAATTGCAGACATTATTTAAACCTTCATAGGCCAAACCACCTGTAAATGAACCATCTCCAATAACAGAAACTATTCGATTATCTTCCTTGTTTTTCTCTCTAGCAGCAGCAAATCCTACAGCTGCAGAAATCGAAGTACTGGCATGTCCGGCTCCAAAAGCATCATACTTACTCTCAGAACGTTTACAAAATCCGCTAATGCCTTTGAACTGCCTATTAGTTTTTAAAGCCTCACGTCTTCCTGTCAGGACTTTATGACCATAAGCCTGGTGCCCAACATCCCAGATTAATTTATCATCAGGTGTATTGTATATATAATGGAGAGCAGTTGTTAGTTCTACCACACCCAAACTAGGGGCCATATGCCCGCCCGTTTTTCTAATAGTTTGGATAATATAATCACGTAATTCCGAACATACACGTGGTAATTGATTTTCAGACAATTCTTTTAGATCATCGGGAGAATCTATATCTTCTAAATATTTATATTCAGAAATCTCCATGTTTACTCCATTTAAATCATATTAACAAATTTTTTATGAATTGCTGTATTTTTAGTTAATTCCGGATGAAATGAGGCAGCAAGAATATTTTTATATTGAATTAAAACAGGTGATCCATTATACTTGATCAGAACTTTCAGATCCTTCGATTTGATTTCATCAATTATTGGTGCTCTGATAAATACAGCCTCAAATTTTTCGTGATTCCAGGGAAGCTCAATTTCTGCAATAAAAGATTCAATCTGTCTTCCATAGGCATTTCTTTGACAGGTTAGTGGTAATCTATTTAATGTTTTTACCTGTTCCATCACTCCAGTTTGTGATAAAAGTATCAGGCCAGCACAAGTAGCGAGGATAGGTTTATCATATTCTAATAATCTATCTCTCAAATTCATTTGATCAATTAGCTTCGACATTGTAGAAGATTCGCCACCAGGAAAAATTAAACCATCGGAATTGTCCAATTCCTCTGGATATCTTACAAGCTTGGGTTCACATTCTAAACCTTCTAACATCTTTATATGTTTATCATATGCTCCCTGCAAACCCAGAACACCAATAACTTTTCCCATTCTTAAATACCATTCTTATGCTAAGTTAGTAACTCATTTAACAGTAAATCCAAAAAAATCAAAAAGTATTACCAGCCTCTTTCAGCAAGTTTTTCATCTTCTGGGATATCTTTCATTTCAGTACCTTCCATTGCTTCAGCAAGATTTTCAGAAACTTCAGTTAATTTGTCAGGATTATCGTAATAAGTAACAGAATTAACAATTGCTTTTGCTCTAGGTTCTGGATCTTCAGAGGCAAAGATACCTGAACCAACAAATACGGATTGAGCCCCAAGTTGCATCATTAGAGACGCATCAGCAGGGGTTGCGATACCACCGGCTGCAAAATTGGGGACAGGTAATTGACCTATCTCCGCAACTTTTTGCACGAGATTAAAAGGTGCACCCATTTTTTTGGCTTCAGCCATTAATTCATGTTTATCAAGCTGGGTTAATTGTTTAATCTGTTTCTGAACTGTTCGCATATGTCTTACTGCTTCTACAATATTACCAGTTCCTGCTTCTCCCTTTGTCCTGATCATTGCTGCACCTTCACCGATTCTACGCAATGCTTCACCCAGATTTCTGCAGCCACACACAAAAGGAATTTTGAAATCATGCTTCCAAACATGATTCTCTTCATCAGCAGGCGTTAAAACTTCACTTTCGTCAATGAAATCTATTTCTAATGACTCCAGTACCTGAGCTTCAGCAATATGTCCTATCCTACATTTTGCCATAACAGGTATATCTACAGCCTCTTGTATCTCTTTTATCATTTTTGGGCTTGACATACGAGCAATTCCACCTTTTTCTCGTAAATCAGCAGGGATTCTTTCCAGGGCCATAACAGCCGCAGCACCTGTTTCTTCAGAAATTTTGGCCTGTTCTGGAGTGGTTACATCCATAATCACTCCACCTTTTAACATCTCTGCTAACCCAACTTTTACTTCAAAGGAATTTTTTTTCTTTTCTTCGCTCATAAATTCTCCTTATTAATGTTTCTATCTTTTGTCAAAATTAAAAAAATCTTTGTTAAAAAGAAGCTATTTTTCTTCTAACTTTATCAATAATCTGCTCTGGAGTTGAAGCTCCAGCAGAAATACCAACTGAAGAAATATTTATAAACCATTCTTCTTTCAAATCTTCGGCTCTCTCAACCTGTCTTGTATTTTTATTGATCTTTTTAGCAACTTTGACCAATCTTTTTGTATTTGCACTTGTAAATGACCCAATTATAATTACCAGATCATTGTTTCTTGCTATCTTTAAAACTTCCTTTTGTCTTTCTCTGGTAGGGGCACAAATGGTATTTATAATACGTAAGTCTTCAACTCTAGAAGTCAAATTGATTATAATCTTATTGACAAAATCTAAATTTTGTGTAGATTGGATAACTACACCTGCTTTCTCTATTTTTTGATCAGGAATACTATTGATTTCGGATATTATAATAGGATCTTCTAATCTACTTGCAATGCCATTTACTTCGTCATGTCCCCGATCACCAATGATGAATACAGTTCTATTTTCATTTTCCAAAATTTCAGCATAATCGTGGATTTCTTTCACAAGGGGGCAGGTAGCATCAATGATGGTCAAGCCCATTTGCTGTGCTTTTTTCCATATTTGAGGAGAAGTACCATGAGCCCGGAATAGAATCGGAATTTCAGGATCGACTTCACCAATATTTTCAATGACCTTGACTCCTTGTTTTTCAAGGTCTTGTACTACTATTTCGTTATGGACTATATCACCTAACATTTGAACATTTCCATATTTTTCACAGGCTTCGTCAGCTTTGCGAATTGCTTGCTTTACTCCAGCACAAAAACCCAAATGTTCAGCTGTATTTATATCCAGATTACTTTTCATAATTAATTACCTTTATTCACTATTTTTACTTCAAGTCCAGGACAATTGTTCCATAAATTAATTTTCTTCCAGTTGCTTTTGAACACAATCTTTGAGCTTTGGAAGTAATATATCTATGGAAGTCTCAATATCTTCAAAAATTTCAGCTCCAGCTGCAAAAGGATGTCCGCCCCCATTAAATTGTTTGGCAAATTTGTTTATAACAATTTCCCCTTTTGATCGGAAATTAATCCGGGTATGATTCTCTGAGTTTTCCATAAATTTAACAGCAACTTCTACTCCTCTTATCCCCCTCACAAAATCTGTAAATCCCTCTACTTCAGACGCATTTGCTCCCGCCTTATTCAGAAGATCATGCGTCAATTTGAACCAGGCTATTTTTCCATCTAGTTCATAATTAATATTCTGTAAAACCATACCCAGCAGTTTGGTTTGTTCCGGTAATTTATTTTCATATACCTTATTATATATATCACCGGGTACAACTCCCATTTTTATTAATTCCGTAGCAATTTCCATGGTCTGGGTATCTGTATTTTTAAATCTGAAAGATCCGGTATCTGTCAAGATTCCTGTGTAAAGAGCTTTGGCCACTTCAAGATTTAAATACTCCGGAAAATATTCATTAAAAAGTTCATATAGAAGTATAGCAGTTGCAGAGACATTATGATCAACAATTTCATAATCAAAAGAATCATGTCGAATTGGATGATGGTCTATACAAATAACAGGAGTTGAGGTTGTTTTTAATTTTTCACCAACAGGACCTAATCTAATTATCGAACCTATGTCAAGGACCATTATCAGATCGTATTCATCAATAAGATGTGAATGTATATCATCCTCGTATGTATTGAATATATTATCTTGATTCAGGAATTCATATTCATAGGGAAGAGGGTCAGAATTTAGAATAAAGGGATCTTTTCCCAATTTATTTAATAGAAAATGAATTGCCTTTTCTGAACCTAAGCCATCACCATCAGGATGAATATGTGTAGTAATTAATATTTTTTGGTTCCTATCAATTATTTTTAATATTTTGTCCCAGTCTTTTTTTGCATCCATAATAGAATTTCCTTTTACTTTGAGAAATAAATCTGTAAATATATTGTTAATATTTTAGAAAAGAAACCGTAAAATTAATAACATCGAAAACATCCATTAAATTTAAAAAATAAGGTAATTGTCATGATAAATTTTTATGCACTTATAGAAAGTAAATTCTCCACTATGTTTGGAGAATTATACATTTTTTTTAACCTTAATTATTCATAACCATTTTGAAATGGTAGGTTAAGAATATATTTTATAATATTTTAAATACCCTATTCTATAAAAACTCAGTTTCTATGGTTAT
>Ga0209948_1000217_pt1 | contig 17551 bp, 14 predicted proteins | sample SalPonR2_C_D2_MG_FD_185709 | JGI IMG/M metagenome (GOLD analysis project Ga0209948, IMG submission 185709) | Salt pond soil microbial communities from South San Francisco under conditions of wetland restoration - Salt Pond MetaG R2_C_D2_MG... ... | reverse complement strand
GCGGGTTCCACGGTCATCGGGTGAATGGTGCCCGCGATGCCGACCACCGCGAGGGTGTTGAACATGTTCGAGCCGACGATGCTGCCCAGTGCAATGTCGTGCTCGCCCTTGCGCGCGGCGATCAACGATGACGCCAGTTCGGGTAGCGAGGTGCCGATGGCGATCACGGTCAGGCCGATCACAAGATCGCTGACACCGAAGCTCTGAGCAATCTCGACCGCCCCCCAGACCAGCAAGCGGGAACTGGCGATCAGCACTGCCAGTCCGATCACCAGCCAGATTGTCGCTCTTAAGGGCGGCATGGCGCGCTGGACCAGTTCCTGTTCGAATTCTGCGCCCATATTGTCTTCCGGCGCACGCGTCCCCTGCCAGATCGACCAACCCATCAGCGCCGCGAAGAGGCCCAGCAGCACGAGGCCGTCGATGCGCGAGATATCGCCGTCCAGCAACTGCCATGCCGCGATCAGCGTGACGGCCAGCAGTACCGGCAGTTCCTTTTTGAGAATGTCGGATTGCACGGCGATCGGACTGATCAGCGCCGTAATACCGAGGACCAGCGCAATGTTGGTGATGTTGGACCCATAGGCGTTGCCCAGAGCGATGCCGGGATTGCCCTGGGAGGAGGCCAGTGCGGAGACCAGAATTTCCGGTGCGGAGGTGCCGAACCCCACGATGACCAGGCCGATCAGCAGCGCCGGGACGCCGAAATGCCGCGCCACCGACGCGGCGCCCTCGACGAAACGGTCCGCGGACCACAACAGCAGGATGAGGCCGCATAGAACGGCCAGGCTTGCACTGATCATAAAACCCGAACAGCTTTAAGGGACGCCAATCCTATAGCAAGACGGTCTTTCGCTGTTCACCGGCCTGCAGTCGGCGTGTCGCCGATCTGGCGGCTACTCGCATTCGTAGCCGTGTTGCTCGAGTCCGGTCGTCAGGTGCTCGGCCAGCATGGGATGGGCGAGAAGATACTCGCCGGTTTGCTCGTTCCAGGCATCTGCCGCGTAATCCAGTGCATCTTGCCATTCGTCGAGTTCGTAATCTCCGCGTCCCAGCCAGAGCAAGCCGACGATCTGCTGCTGCTGATCCGGGTTGAGGTCCGCCACGACCGAACAGAATTCCTCCAGAATCGGATCCTCGGCATGGGGTTCGAGAATCTGCGACTGCCAGTCATCGTCCAGTGCCTGAGGTTCGTTTTCAATCGCTATTTCCTGCTGAGCGTGGAACTCGCGCGCAAGGTCGATCAGGCGACAAACGATTCCGGGGCTTACATCCAGCATGGAGGGCCTCTCGATTCATGGGGTTGATTTGAGGATATGCCGCCATGGTGCGATACAAGTTGACGGTCGTCAATAACCTGATCAACGGTGCGACGGTGGAATGAAACGGATTCGACTTCCGCCCGTGCAGGCTTGTCCAGATGTTCCTTATATAAAAAAGGGCCGACATTGCTGCCGGCCCTTCCGGGGATCTGGTGGAGGCGGCGGGAGTCGAACCCGCGTCCGCAAACCATCTGATCCTGGTTCTACATGCTTAGCCCGCTCGATTTTTTCTCGCCGTCATGCCGCCCGAGGGGCAGGGCATGCATGCCGGCCAGTTGCGGTTTGGTTTAACACCAGACCCCGAAACTCGATCTGATGCGATCCTGCTAAATGATCTCCCGTCGAAAGCGCAGGCTCAATCGGGGGAGAGCAAGCCGGTTTTTAGGCGGCTAGTGCGTAGTTGTCGTCGTTGGCAACTAACAATTTGCAGCCAGGTTTAACGAGGGTTGCTGCCTCCTCGGCATGCCCCAGGGTACGTCCGATTCACGTCGAAGCCAGAACGCCCCCGGCGAAACAGCTTTCGCAGCTACTGCGCGACTGCCTGAAGGCGCCCGGAGGTGCTCAAAATCCTCATGTACCAACTTGTACATTGCGGTTTCTGCGCTCCTGCGGTCACCATCATGCAGCCGCTCGCTACGTTGCGCAAACTGTTTCACGCGTAGTATACGACGGATTTCGCCTCGGAAAGTTCCGCGAGAATCGTTCCCCGAAAACGGCAGTCCCGAATTCACACCCGCCCAGTCAGCGCTGCTTGAGGATTCTGCCCTTCTCGCGCTGCCAGTCGCGCTCCTTTTCGGTGCGCCGCTTGTCGTGCTGTTTCTTGCCCTTGGCCAGCGCGATCTCGACCTTGACCTTGCCCCGGCTCCAGTACATGGCCGTTGGAATCAACGTGTAGCCCTTGCGCTCGACTTGGCCGATAAGTCGCGCAAGCTCTTGTTTATGAAGCAAGAGACGACGGGTTCGCATCGAGTCACGGTCCACATGCGTGGAGGCGGATGTCAGCGGGTTGATGACGCAACCGAACAGAAACGCCTCGCCGCCGCGCACGAGTACGTGGCTTTCGCCGAATTGTATATTGCCCGCGCGCAACGCCTTGACCTCCCAGCCAAGCAGGGAAATACCGGCTTCAATGCGTTCTTCCAGGTGATACTCGAACCGCGCGCGCTTGTTCAGCGCGATTGTCGAGCCTGAATTCTTGGATTTTCCCTCTGGACTCACCGGTGATCTGCCTGCAAACGATCAAAAATCCAGTCTATCGCATCAGGTATCATTTCGCCCCATGCCTGAGATACAACGTTCGGCACTTGTCAGTTACAGCCCGATGCAGATGTTCGATCTGGTTCGCGATGTGAAGCGCTACCCGGAATTTCTGTCCTGGGTTGTCGATGCCGAGTGCTATGAGGAAACCGAAGACCACCAATACGCGTCCATCGTTGTTTCCGTCGCGGGAATCAATCGGCGCATTGCCACGCGCAATGATCTGATTCCCGGCGAACTGCTGCGTCTGAACCTCGCCGAGGGGCCATTTCGCCATTTCTCCGGCGAGTGGCATTTTTCAGACCTGGGCATAGGAAGCCGGGTTCAGCTTTCGCTGGGGTTCGAGTTCGACAACCCGATGCTGGTGGCAGCCTTCAGTCGGGGATTCGTCAGCGTGGCCAACCGCATGGTCGATGATTTCTGTCGTCGTGCGGATGCCCTCTACACCGATGATTGAAGGCCCACCCGGGATCACCGTCGAGGTTGCGGTGGCATGGCCGGAACTGCAGGTGATCGTTCCGCTGAGTCTCCCTGAGGGCTCGACCGTAGCCGACGCAATCGAGCTTTCGGGACTGCGCGAGCGGTTCCCCGACCTGGAGATCAGCCCGGAGCGTCTCGGAGTATTCGCCGAGCGGCGATCCCTTGACGACAGACTGCGCGACGGCGATCGCGTCGAGATCTACCGGCCCTTGAAGGTGGATCCAAAGGTCGCACGTCGCCTCGCGGCCGAGGTCGCGCGCGGCAGATAGCTGATGTAACCTGCGGCTATTCCGGTCACGTTCTGATGCACTGAAAGTGACAGGAATTGCGGCGCGGTAAATTCGCCTCTGGCTCCTGCAGAAAAACTCGGCAAGTTCGGGTCGGTTCAACCGCCCTCAGGATCGGAAGGCGATGGTATCGGATCGTCGTCGTCGATCTCGCGCGGGGGCAATACCGGCTGGTTGGTGTTCGGATCGATGATTTCGAGCTCCTCGAGCTCAGTTCCCGCGATTTTGGCGTTATTCAGGTAGCTACCACTGAAATCCACGACGCGGTCGTTCTCGAATTCTATGGTCAGCGTACGCCTTTCCGCCTTGCCCCCGCGCAGCGCAAATGAGTTGATGTAGTCCCACCGGTCGTCATGAAACGGACTCTGGACGGCCGGCGAACCCAGCAGCACCATGACCTGGCGTTTGGTCATCCCGGTTTCCAGGCGGTCGATGTTCTCGCGATCGAGTACGTTGCCTTGCTGGATGTTCTGTTTGTAGACAACATTGCAGCCGGTGACCAGCAGGACCAGGAGCAGGAAAGCGATTCGGAGCATAAAGCGGCATCATCCGGTGAGCGGTGAGCAAAATGATACAATAGCCAGTCCTGAAATCGGTGTTGATCGCATGTCCGAAGAAACTCGTGAGTTACGCAGGGCCGGGCTGAAGGTAACGCTGCCGAGGCTGCGCATCCTGCAATTACTGGATGCGGCGACTCAGAAACACGTTACGGCCGACGATGTGCATCGAATGCTGATCGACCAGGGAGAAGATATCGGTCTGGCGACGGTCTATCGGGTTCTCAACCAGTTCGAGACTGCAGGGCTTGTGCGCAAGCACATGTTCGACGACGGATCGGGGCGCGCGCCACAGGCCTGTTACGAGCTCGATGAGGGCGAACATCATGATCATATGGTGGATCTCGAGACGGGAGAAGTTGTCGAGTTCTTCGACGAGGAAATCGAACGGTTGCAAGAGCAGATCGCCGCCAAGCACGGCTTCGAGATCATCGACCATTCCCTGGTTTTGTACGTAAGAAAGGGCGCACGCAAGAGCAGGCGCTGATTCGGAAGCTCACCTTTTCGGCGTGGTGCAAAATTTGCCGGGACGATGCGTGTCAGGTTTTGTTCAGCATGCTTTCAGCGTGGCGCCGGCTTGTTTCGGCATCTGCCGACCCGAGCATTCGGGCCAGTTCGACAACCCGCTGGTCACCCTCGAGACGGTCGATACTTACCCGTGTGGAAGCGTTCTCCGGCTGTTTGACGACCCGGAACTGGCAGTCGGCACGGGCAGCGACCTGTGCGAGGTGGGTCACGCAGAACGCCTGGCCGGCCTCGCTGGCCCGCTTGAGAAAATCTCCAACCGCGTGTGCAGTCTCGCCACCGACCCCGGCATCGATTTCATCGAAAATCCGGACGCGCCCTTCGGCGCTTTCGGCGGCCCCGATAATCATGGCCAGGCTGAGGCGCGACAGTTCGCCGCCCGACGCGACGCGCTTGAGCGGCCGCGGAGATTGCCCCGGGTTGGCGCTGAACAGGATTTCGACGCGGTCGGCACCGGTTGCCGATACTGGGGCCTCGGGATCGAAATCCAGCTCGAATTCCAGGTTGGCATCAGTCATTCCAAGCTGTGACAGCGCCTTTGCGACCTTCTTGCTGATCCCGCTCGCGGCCCGGACGCGTGCCTGGTGCAGTGCCAGGGCTGATTCGCGCCAGGCATCACCGACTTCGGCAACCGCCTTTTCAGCCTCGTTGCGCTCTGCCCGGAACTGATCGACGCGCGCCAGCCGGCGTGCAAGTTCGGCCCGGACTCCAGGCAGGGCGGTGGGCTCGACACGATGTTTTCGGCCAAGCGAGATCGCCCGGGCCAGGCGCTGATCGATCTGCTCCAGACGTGCCGGATCGTTTTCCAGCGATTCGTTGAGGCGCTGCAGGGCGTTCCCGGCCTCGTCGAGGTTGACCTGGGCCGTTCCGATCATATCCAGAATTTCGGCAATTTCCGGCTCCCGGTCTGACAGTGATTCCAGAGATCGTTGCGCTCTGTACGCCAGCCCGGCTGCGGCGCGTTCTTCGCCACTCAGTGCTTCCAGCGCCTCGGCGTAGGCGCGCTGCAGTTCGTCTACCGAACCAAGGCGCCGCTGGTCGATCTCGAGTTGCTCGAATTCGTTTTCCTGCAGGTCGAGGCGATCGAGTTCCGCAAGCTGGAACTGCATCATCTCTGCATCGTTGTTTCCAGCCTCCTGAACCAGAGTTTCCAGCGCGCGCACGGCACTTTCATGGCGCCGCGCGTGTTCGGCCACCTCTTCGCGCACGCCGTCGGTCAGCTGGCGGTCCAGCCATTGCCTCTGGTAGGCGGAATCCATCAATCTCTGGTGTTCGTGCTGGCCGTGAATGTCCACCAGCAGTGCGCCGATTTCGCGCAGCTGGCCGATGGTGGCCGGCTGGCCGCCTATCCAGGCCCGCGACGCGCCGTCTCCAGGAATCACTCGGCGCAGCAAAAGGAGTTCCCCATCGTCTTCCATTGCCTGATCGCGCAGCCAGGCACGTGCGGGATGATTACTGGATAGCTCGAATCCGGCGGTCAGATCGGCCTGCTTGCTTCCCTCGGCAACAAGCGTCGACTCCCCGCGATTTCCGAGCAACTGGCCCAGAGCATCGATGAGAATGGACTTCCCTGCACCGGTTTCACCGGTAATCGCGCCGAAGCCGGGCTCGAACGTCAGTTCGAGGTGGTCGATGATGGTGAAGTTTCGAATCGCGAGCGAGCGCAGCATCTGCTTGAAGATCCGTTCCGGTTCAGGGCCATGCCGGTACCGCATGTTCGCGCGTTGCCCGGCTTGCTTATTGTATCGGTTGCAATCGGGTTGCAATCACCGAATCCGGGCCCCATGTTGGCGAGCAACGTCACTCATACGTTCAGGCGTCGCGCGGCTGGCGCGGCGTTATATCAGGAGCCGAGACAGCAATGAACCAGGACGAACGCAACGAAGTCGAGAATACGGCAAACGAGACGCAAGCTTCCGCACAACAGCCGGGTGCCGTCGATGTCGAGGCTGAAGGCAGCGTCGAACCGGAAGGAGTACACGGCTCTGAAAGCGAGACCGGCGGCGAATCGGGTGAAGAGCTTGCGCGAATGCGCGAAGCGATGCTGCGGCTGAAAGCCGAAATGGACAATCGCGAGAAGCGGCTCGAACGCGAGATGGCGAAGTCGCGCAAGTTTGCGCTGGAAGCCGTGATGCGCGACCTGGTGCAGGTGCTCGACTCGATGGACCAGGCGCTTTCATCCGCCGATGCGGAAAACGCGCACGCGGCCTACGAAGGCCTCGAATTGACGCGGAAGCAGGCGTTGCAGGTATTGACCTCGCACGGCCTGGAAGTGCTCGATCCGTTGGGCGAGCGCTTCGATCCGAGCTGGCATGAAGCCATGGCAACCCTGCCCAGCGACGAGTTCGAACCCGACACCGTCGCAAAGGTACTGCAAAAGGGTTACCGGCTCAACGAGCGCCTGATTCGTCCGGCGCGCGTCATGGTGGCCAAATGAATGCGGCCAGTAGATAGTCGCCAGTTGTGGGGGCGTATCGATCGAATATCGGCCGGTACGAGCCTCGAAGAGCTCCCGTGCTGGAAATGTTGACCGGATCCGTCGCTTGCGAAAAGCGTTTGAAATTCGACGGATCGGACCCCACTAACCAAGCAGGAACGCGTGTAGCGACAACAAGCAGCGCAAAAGATTTTTTCAGGAAACGAACTACAGGACTTTAGTGACATGAGCAAGATAATCGGCATTGACTTGGGAACGACCAATTCCTGCGTGGCCGTGATGGAAGGCGGCAAGACCCGGGTGATAGAAAACGCCGAGGGTGACCGAACGACCCCGTCCATCGTGGCCTTTACCAAGGACGACGAAGTGCTGGTCGGACAGCCGGCCAAGCGCCAGGCTGTCACCAACCCGGATCGCACACTATATGCGGTCAAGCGTCTGATCGGCCGCAAGTACTCTGAAAAAGTGGTCCAGAAAGACAAGGACCTCGTCGGTTTCAAGATCATCGAAGCCGACAATGGCGATGCGTGGGTTCAGGTGGGCGACAAGAAGATGGCGCCGCCTGAAGTTTCGGCGCGGGTGCTCATGAAGATGAAGAAGACCGCCGAGGATTACCTGGGCGAGGACGTCAGCGAAGCCGTGATCACGGTGCCGGCCTATTTCAACGATTCGCAGCGCCAGGCCACCAAGGACGCCGGCAAGATCGCCGGTCTCAACGTCCGTCGAATCATCAATGAGCCCACGGCCGCTGCGCTCGCGTACGGTCTGGACAAGAAGGGCGCCGACCGCAAGGTCGCCGTCTATGACCTCGGCGGCGGCACGTTCGACGTGTCCATCATCGAGATCGCCGATGTGGACGGCGAAATGCAGTTCGAGGTGCTCGCCACGAACGGGGACACTTTCCTGGGCGGGGAAGATTTCGACAATCGGCTCCAGGACTACCTGATCGCGGAGTTCAAAAAGGACCAGGGCGTGGACCTGCGGCAGGATCCGCTGGCATTGCAGCGCCTGCGTGAAGGTGCCGAGCGTGCCAAGATCGAGCTGTCTTCGGGCCAGCAGACCGAGGTCAACCTGCCGTACATCACGGCCGACCAGACCGGGCCGAAGCATCTCAACATCAAGGTGACCCGGGCCAAGCTCGAATCGCTGGTGGAAGACTTGGTCAAAAATTCGATCGAGCCGTGCAAGACCGCGCTCAACGATGCCGGCTTGAAGATCGGGGACGTCAACGAGGTGATCCTGGTCGGCGGCCAGACCCGGATGCCGATGGTGCAGAAATCGGTTCAGGAGTTCTTTGGCCGCGAACCGCGCAAGGACGTCAATCCCGACGAAGCCGTCGCTGTCGGCGCGGCCATCCAGGGGGGCGTGCTGCAGGGCGACGTCAAGGACGTGCTGTTGCTAGACGTCACGCCGCTGTCGCTGGGTATCGAGACACTCGGTGGTGTGTTTACCAAGGTGATCGAGAAGAACACCACGATTCCGACCAAGGCGTCGCAAACCTTCTCCACCGCCGAGGACAACCAGAGCGCCGTGACCGTGCACGTACTGCAGGGCGAGCGCGAACAGGCCGCGGCCAACAAGTCGCTGGCGCGCTTTGACCTGGCCGGCATTCCGCCGAAGCCCAGAGGCATGCCGCAGATCGAGGTCACTTTCGACATGGACGCCAACGGCATCCTGCACGTCTCGGCCAAGGACAAGGAAACCGGCAAGGAGCAGCGTATCGAGATCAAGGCAGGTTCCGGCCTGAGCGAAGAAGAGATCGAGAAGATGGTGACCGACGCCGAGGCGCACCGTGAAGAAGACAAGCGTTTCCATGAACTTGTCACAACCCGAAACAGCGCCGAAGCGCTGGCGCACTCGACCCGCTCGATGCTCAAGGAGCAGGAAGACAAGATCGACGACGCCACGCGCAAGCCGGTGGAAGATGCGATCGAACAGGTCGAGGAAGCCATCAAGGGCGACGACAAGGATGCAATCGACACCGCAGTCAACGGACTGCAAGAGGCCAGCACGGCGCTTTACCAGGCTGCGGCCCAGGCCGACGGCGGTGCCGAAGCGGCCGAAGGCGGTGCTTCCGGTGATTCGGAGGCCTCTGGCGAATCCGCTGAGGACGTAGTCGACGCCGAATTCACCGAAGTCGACGACGAAGACAAGAAGTAAGGCCGGTCGCTCAAGATGGACCGGCACGCGACCTGCCGCCTTCCTGGCGGCAGTTTGCGTTGAAGGAAACCGAACGTGAACCATTGACCCGCAAGCATCGAAAAAGAGCAGTTGAATGAGCCAGCGTGACTACTACGAAGTCCTGGGTGTCAGCCGGGATGCGTCGCCCGATGACCTTAAGAAGGCCTATCGCCGCCTCGCGATGAAGTACCACCCCGATCGCAATCCCGACGACGATTCCGCCCAGGATCGCTTCAAGGAAGCCAAGCAGGCTTACGAGGTGCTCAATGACGATCAAAAGCGGGCCGCCTACGACCGCTTCGGGCATGATGCGGTCAACGGTCAGGGCGGCGGATTCGGCGGCGCAGGCGGAGCCGGTTTCGGCGACATCAACGATATCTTCGGCGACATATTCGGCGACATCTTCGGTGGAGGACGGCGTCGCGGCGGTGCGCGGTCGAATCGTGGACACGATTTGCGATATACGCTGGAAGTCGATCTGGAAGAAGCGGTTCAGGGCGTCACCCGCGAAATCCGGGTTCCCGGCATCGGCAAGTGTTCCAATTGCAGCGGCTCGGGTTCGACCAGCGGCAAGATGAAAGTCTGCTCGACCTGCGGCGGCGCCGGCCAGGTTCGCATGCAGCAAGGTATTTTCTCGGTGCAGCAGACTTGCCCCAGTTGCGGCGGGTCGGGTCGCGAGATCAGCGATCCGTGCAACGTATGCGACGGCTCAGGTCAGGTTCGCGAGACGCGCACGCTGCAGGTCAAGGTACCCTCCGGGGTGGATGACGGGGACCGGATTCGGTTGAGCGGCGAGGGTGGCGCCGGCGCTCAGGGTGGTGCCGCCGGCGACCTGTACGTCGACATTCAGGTGCGCCCGCACAAGCTGTTCAAGCGCGACGGCGATCAGCTCTACGCCGAGATTCCGATCCCGGTGACCACCGCCATTCTCGGCGGGCAGATCAAGGTCCCGACGCTGGACGGTTCGGTAGCCCTCAAGATTCCCGCCGAAACCCAGACGGGCAGGACTTTCCGGCTCAAGGGCAAGGGCGTGCAATCGGTCAGAAGTCACCGGCCCGGCGACCTGATGGTGCGCGTTGTGGTCGAGACCCCTGTCAGCCTCACCCGCCAGCAGAAGGACCTGCTGAAGCAACTGCAGGAAACGCTGGAAGAGGGCGATACCGACAAGCACAGCCCCAAGTCGAGAAGCTGGACCGATTCGGTCAAGGATTTCTTCGACCGGATGGGATTATGAACCCGCCGTGTCCACTACCCGTTCTACTGCGGCGCCGGCAGGTTATGCGTCTGCGGCGTTGAACTCGGTCGCGCGTCCTCGACGTAGCTTTGGCTACGCCTGCGGGGCGCTCGGTCGTTCAACGCCCCAGCCACGCAACCTGACGACCCCTCGCGACGAACGGGTAGTGAACACGACGGGTTGAGTCAGTAGTCTGTGGTCGGATGTCGGTAGTCGAAAACCAAAAAACCAAAAAACCAAAAAACCAAAAAACCAAAAAACCAAAAAACCAAAAAACCAAAAAACCAAACGACCAAACGACCAAACGACGAACGGCCTGTCGGCCGGCCGACGGCGGCTATACTCATGGCTGTTCCATTCGTCGACCCCCCATGTCTCTGAAAATACTGCTGAGCGGATCCACCGGGAAGGTGGGGCAGGTGATTGAAAAACTGGTTGCCGAGGACGACGACCTGGAGATCGTCGGCCGCGCTTCGGCCGCGCAGTTCTTTGATGATTCGCAGTCGGCCGACGTGCTGATCGACTTTTCCCGCCCCGAGTTGTGCCTGAAGAGCCTGGCGCACGCCAAGGCGAAAGGTATCGCGTGCGTGATCGGAACCACCGGGCTGGATCAATCGGATCAGACGCGGATCGAGTCCGCCTCGACGTCCATTCCTGTTTGCCAGGCGGCCAATTTTTCCATCGGCATCAACCTGCTGCTGGAACTTGTCGAGCGTGCCGCGGCCAGTCTCCCAGCGCCATTCGATGTCGAGATTTCCGAGATTCATCACCGCTGGAAGGTCGATGCGCCCTCGGGTACCGCGCTGGCGCTGGGGCGCGCTGTCGCGAGCGCGCGCGGTCTTGATCACGACAAGGCGGCGACCCGTGACCGAGAAGGTGCGCGCGCGAGCGGCGGGATCGGATATCAGTCGATTCGCGGCGGCGATGTGGCCGGTGAGCACACGGTAATGTTCCTGGGCGACGGCGAACGCATTGAATTGACCCACAAGGCCGCCGATCGCGCGGTCTTTGCGCGCGGCGCCCTGCACGCGGCGCGCTGGCTGATCGACCAGCCGCCGGGGCTCTACTCGATGCGTGACGTCCTGGAATAAAAATACGGTTCCGATTTCCGGCGGTCGGAAATCGCCGACCACCGATTACCGACTACCGACCACCGAATTTCAATTACAATTCTTCTTCGAGCACCGGGCATTGGGCCCGGAATTCGACGGACGGGGCAGGAGCCCGGACAGTTCATGGTCTGATCTACTGAATCCTCCAGCCCCCGCAGCCGAGGCGTTTCCCTCGGTCACGCATCCTCAGCGTACAGGTGAGTACGCCTGCGGTGCGCTCGGTCGGGAAACGCCACGGCTACGGAACCTGGAAGCTTCTCGCGACGATCGGACCATGAACTGTCCGGGCTAACGCCCCGTTTCGCATGTCTGGAGAGCGATTTGTCCCAACATAAAGCGGTTCTGGCACTGGAAGACGGTACGCTGTTTTCCGGGCTCGGTTTTGGCGCAACCGGAACGGCCGTGGGCGAGGTTGTGTTCAACACGGCCATGACCGGCTACCAGGAGATTCTTACCGACCCGAGCTATGCCGGCCAGCTGGTCACGCTGACCATGCCGCACATCGGCAATACCGGCGTGAACTCCGAAGACATGGAGTCCGATCGCGCCCGCGCGGGCGGCCTGATCGTGCGCGACTGTCCGCGCCGCACCAGTTCCTGGCGGGCCACGCAGAGCCTGCCCGACTGGCTGTGCGACCAGGAGGTGATTGCGATCGGTGATATCGATACGCGCGCCCTGACGGTTCGTTTGCGCGAGAGCGGTGCGCAGAACGGCTGCATCCTCAGCGGTGAGCATATCGATCCGTCTGAAGCGCTGGAGCGGGCGCGAACCTGTCCGCCAATGGTCGGACAGGACCTGGCACGCCCGAATTCCTGTGCCGAGGTTTATCAGTGGACCGAAGGCTCGCCGGCGATCGAGTCGCGCACCCCCGAAGCGCGAACCGAAGGCGATGCGCGTCACGTGGTGGCCTACGATTTCGGCGCCAAGCGCAACATCCTGAGGCTGCTGGTCGACGCCGGCTGCCGGGTGACCGTGGTCCCGGCGGACTACCCGCTGGACAAGGCAATCGCGCTCGAGCCGGACGGTTTCATGCTGACGAATGGTCCTGGTGATCCCGAGCCGTGCGATTATGCGATCGAGACGATTAGGGACATTCTCAAGCGCCGGATCCCGACATTCGGCATCTGTCTGGGCCACCAGTTGCTCGGATTGGCGGGTGGCGCCGAGACGGTCAAGATGAAGTTCGGTCATCACGGCGCGAACCACCCGGTGCAGGACCTGGAAACCGGCCGGGTACTGATCACCAGCCAGAACCACGGCTTCGCGGTCGACGAGCGCAGCCTGCCGGACAATGTGGCGGCGACGCACAAATCGTTGTTCGATGGCAGCCTGCAGGGCATCCGCATTGAAGGTGCGCCTGCATTCGGCTTCCAGGGCCACCCGGAAGCCAGCCCCGGGCCGCACGACCTGCGCCCGCTGTTCGACCGGTTTGTCCAAATGATGGATCGCAGCCATGCCGAAGCGTAACGATATCAAGTCGATTCTGATCATCGGCGCCGGTCCCATCGTCATCGGTCAGGCCTGCGAATTCGATTATTCCGGCGTGCAGGCGGTCAAGGCGCTGCGGGCCGAAGGCTACCGGGTGATCCTGGTCAACTCGAACCCGGCGACAATAATGACCGACCCTGAAATTGCCGACGCGGTCTATATCGAACCGGTTCGCTGGGATTTCGTGCGCGAGGTGATTGCGCGAGAACGACCCGATGCGCTGCTGCCCACCATGGGCGGCCAGACCGCGCTCAACTGCGCCCTGGATCTCGTTCGCGAGGGTGTGCTGGAGGAATTCGGCGTGGAACTCATCGGCGCATCCAAGGCTGCGATCGACATGGCCGAGGACCGCGAGCAGTTCAAGAACGCCATGGCCGAAATCGGGCTCGAATCGCCGGTCTCGGAAATCGCGCACACGCTGGACCAGGCCATGGAAATCCAGCAGCGCATCGGTTTCCCGACCATCATCCGGCCGTCGTTCACGCTGGGCGGTTCCGGTGGGGGGATTGCCTACAACACCGAGGAATTCATCGAGATCGTCGCGAATGGTCTTGAGCTTTCGCCCACCAATGAAGTGTTGCTCGAGGAATCGGTGCTGGGCTGGAAGGAATTCGAAATGGAGGTGGTGCGCGACCGGGTCGACAACTGCATCATCATCTGCTCGATCGAGAACTTCGACCCGATGGGCATCCACACCGGCGACTCGATTACGGTCGCGCCGGCCCAGACGCTCACCGATCGCGAGTACCAGCGGATGCGCGACGCCTCGATCGCGGTGCTGCGCAAGATCGGCGTGGAAACCGGCGGCTCCAACGTCCAGTTCGCGATCAACCCTGACGACGGCCGCATGCTGGTCATCGAGATGAATCCGCGCGTGTCGCGCTCCTCGGCGCTGGCATCCAAGGCGACCGGCTTTCCGATCGCCAAGGTCGCGGCCAAGCTCGCGGTTGGGTACACGCTGGACGAACTGGACAACGAGATCACCGGCGGCGTCACGCCGGCGTCTTTCGAACCGACCATCGATTACATTGTTACGAAGATCCCGCGTTTCGCGTTCGAAAAGTTCCCGGCCTCCAGTCGTCGACTGACGACCCAGATGAAGTCGGTCGGCGAGGCGATGGCGATCGGCCGCACCTTCAAGGAATCGCTGCAGAAGGCCCTGCGCAGCCTGGAGGTGGGCCTGGATGGCTTCGACGAGCTGCCGCTGGAGGAGCACCCCGACTTGGATGCCCAAACCCTGCTCAAGCGTGAACTGCGCGAGGCCGGCCCGGAACGCATTCTCTACGTTGCCGAAGCCTTCCGGCGCGGCATGGGCTTCGATGAAGTCCAGCTTCTGTCGCGCATCGACCCGTGGTTTCTTGACCAGATCCTGGAAATCATCGAGTTCGAGGCCGGCGTTCTCGCCGGTGGAATCGGCGCGCTCGACGGGCCTCGTTTGCACCAGCTCAAGCGTCACGGTTTTTCCGACGCACGGCTGGGGCGCATCCTGGGCACGCAGGAAAAGATCATTCGTCATTTAAGGCAGACGCTGGACGTCCAGCGCGTCTACAAGCGGGTGGACACCTGTGCGGCGGAGTTCGCGACCACCACAGCCTATCTCTACGGGACCTGGGAGCGGGACTGCGAGGCCGAGCCCACCGACAAGCGCAAGATCCTGGTGCTCGGCGGCGGGCCGAACCGGATCGGGCAGGGCATCGAGTTCGATTACTGCTGCGTGCACGCGGCGATGGCCATGCGCGAACTGGACTTCGAGACGATCATGGTCAACTGCAACCCCGAGACGGTTTCCACCGATTACGACACGTCGGACCGGCTGTACTTCGAACCGCTGACGCTGGAAGACGTGCTGGCGGTCATAGCGCTTGAGCAGCCCGAGGGCGTCATCGTGCAGTTCGGCGGGCAGACGCCGCTGAAGCTGGCGCGCGACCTCGAAGCCGCCGGCGTGCCTATCATCGGCACCAGCCCGGATTCCATCGACCTGGCCGAGGATCGCCAGCGATTCCAGGATCTGCTGAACCGGCTTGATCTCAAGCAGCCGCCCAACCGCACTGCACGCACGCCGGAAGAGGCGGTAGTGCTGGCCGGCGAAGTCGGTTTCCCGCTGGTCGTACGTCCGTCCTACGTGCTCGGCGGGCGGGCCATGGATATCGTCCATAGCGTCGACGAACTGAAGCGCTACATGCGCGAAGCCGTCAGCGTTTCAAATGATTCGCCGGTTCTGCTGGACCGCTTCCTCGACCACGCGATCGAGGTCGATGTGGACGCGGTGAGCGACGGCAAGATGGTAGTCATCGGCGGCATCATGGAGCACATCGAACAGGCCGGCGTGCATTCCGGCGACTCAAGCTGTTCGCTGCCGCCGTTTTCGCTTTCAAAAACGGTTATCGACGAGATCGCCGACCAGACCCGCAAGATGGCGCTTGGCCTCAACGTTATCGGCCTTATGAACGTGCAGTTCGCGGTCAGAGGCGAAGAGATTTTTGTCCTCGAGGTCAATCCGCGGGCATCGCGCACGGTACCGTTCGTGTCCAAGGCGACAGGCGTGCCGCTGGCCAAGATTGCCGCGAATTGCATGGTCGGTGAAACGCTTGAAAAACAGGGGATTACGGAGGATCTTCAGGCCCGTTTCTATTCGATCAAGGAGCCGGCATTTCCGTTCATCAAGTTCCCCGGCGTCGATCCCATCCTGGGGCCCGAGATGCGCTCCACCGGCGAGGTCATGGGCGTCGGAAAGACCTTCGGCGCCGCGGTCGCTCGCGGACAGCAGGCCGTGGGCATACAGGCTGCGGCCAGCGGGCGCGTCTTTCTTTCGGTTCGCGACGCCGACAAGGCGCATCTGTTGCCGGTCGCGCGCGAGCTTGCAGAGCGGGGTTTTTCGCTGGTCGCCACCGAAGGCACCTGGAAATTCCTGGTTGAAAACGACGTGGAATGCGACTACATCAACAAGGTCACCCAGGGCAGGCCGCATGTCGTCGACCTGATCAAGAATCGCGAAATCGACTATATTGTCAACACGACGGAAGGCAGGCAGGCGATTACCGATTCCTTTTCGATCCGGCGCGAGGCGCTGCAGCGCAAGGTCAACTATTCAACGACCATTGCCGGCGCGCGCGCGACGTTGAAGGCATTGGAGCACTGGCACGAGCGCGATGTGGCCAGCCTCGCCGAACTCCACCAACGTAGAAAAACCGACTGAACAACCGAAGCTCGAGGCCATGTCCCAGACACCTTTGACCAAGCAGGGCGCCGAGCGCCTGCGCGAAGAATTGAACCGCCTGAAGAAGGTTGAGCGCCCGCAGGTGATCGAGGCGATTGCCGAAGCGCGCGCCCACGGCGACCTCAAGGAGAACGCCGAATATCATGCTGCCCGGGAGCAGCAGGGCATGATCGAGGCGCGGATTCGCGATCTCGAATCAGCGCTTTCGAACGCGCGTATCATCGACACCGCGACCCTCGATGTGGGCGCAAAAGTAGTGTTCGGCGCGCACGTAACCCTGATGGAGGATGTCGACGACGCCGAAGAGGTTCAATGGCAGATCGTCGGCGATCTCGAATCCAGCATCGAGCAGCGCCGTCTCGCGATTTCTGCGCCGATGGCGCGCGCCCTGATCGGGCGCGAGGAGGGCGATACGGTCGAAGTGGACACGCCGAACGGCAAGCGCGTCTACGACATCGTCGAGGTCCACTACGACGGGGGCTGAGGCATTGGTCTCGGCACACCTGAAAGTCCGGGTCCGATCGAACCCGGTGCGGGCAACGCGGCCGGTTCGACCTTGAACCGCCTGATCCTGCACGTTCCACTGGTCGAGTCGTTGCCCGGTGGCGCAGCTGATCTGCCGCAGCCGCTGCACACGGCGCTGGCGCGCGCGCGCCGAGCCGTCTGCGATGTCGACCAGGCGCTTGCGTCCCTGTTTCGATCGAGCCCGCTGCCGGCCCCTGCGGTATTGAGCGCACTGGCCGAATCGGCAGCACCTGGCGACGCCATTGACCGGCACTGGCTGCGTTTCGACCCGGTAACGCTGGTTCCTGACCTGACCGCGGTCTGGGTGGAGCGCCCGCTGCCGCTGGATTTCGGTGCGGCCGAGCTCACGCCGATTGTCGAGGAGTTGCGCACGATGTTCGAGCAAGAGGGCCTGGCATGGCATTCGCCTGGCGGCGGGTTCGGTCTGCTGTGTCTCGACAGGCCGCCTGATTGCGTGTTCCTGCCGCCCGATGCCGCGCACGGGATGCGACTGGATGAAGCGCTGCCCAGGGGGCCCGATGCATCCCGCTGGCGACGGATGATCAACGAAAGCCAGATGGTTTTCCATCAGTTCCGATCAATGGGACGGGCCGATCAGCAGGGCGTCGGGCTCTGGTTCTGGGGCGCGGGTGGAAATTCCGGGCCTCCGGCCGTTTCCGAACCGGTATGCGTGGTCGACCGCGCCGATAGTGCCACCGTGACCGGACTGGCCAAATGGCTGGACGCGGAACGGCTTGATCCCGGCGCGCGATTCGACGATGCGCGCGCAGCGTGTGCATATGTCCACTGGCCGCTGCAGGGCGCCGATGTCCAGGCGGCGCTGGCGCAGCTGGTCGACGCCTGGCTGGCGCCCGCCATGCATGCCCTGCGGCGCGGCCGGCTCACCGAGATTGCGATCGTCGGCAGCAGCGGCTGCTGGCGCATGGGAC